>Ga0190313_1000771_pt1 | contig 18198 bp, 13 predicted proteins | sample 4870071011_MG_FD_169989 | JGI IMG/M metagenome (GOLD analysis project Ga0190313, IMG submission 169989) | Hydrothermal vent sediment bacterial communities from Southern Trench, Guaymas Basin, Mexico - 4870-07-10-11_MG | ecosystem: Environmental > Aquatic > Marine > Hydrothermal vents > Sediment ...
AATTATTTGGATCGTTTGAGAAAAGAATTAGGAATTACGGACGAAATCGAAAATGAGCAGAAATTAGGAGAGGTCTGTTAGCCAGTGATTCCAATAACCCTTTTTACAGGAAATTTGGGACTTGACCCTCTGGGCACAGAATTTGCTTCCCTATGGGGAAAATCAATCATTACAAATTCGGGAAGGGGAGATTGGAGGAGGAATTATGAGAGCCGGAAAGATCAGCAAGAAGATAGGGTTCCTTGTTGCTTTTTTTCTTCTTTTAATAGGTGTTCTTTCCGCCATTGCCTGCTATGGCCTTATGGAGATCAGGAATCTTGCATCGCTGGATGAGATTGCCAATGATGCCGTGGTTTTGGTTCTTCAATTGAGAAGGCAGGAGAAAAACTTTGCATTGAGAGGGTTTAAAAAGGTCAAGGGTGATAAGCTCAATTCCGTTGAGAAGTGGCAGAGAGATTATGATAAGTTACAGGAGACTCTGGATAATCTCGCAAAGCATCCTTATGTAAAGGCTCGTTACAGTGACGATGTTAAATCCGTCTTTAAAAGTCTGGATGCTTACAAGAAAGCCTTTGTGGTTGACTATGTTGGATCCTATAAGCCTCGTCTGGAGGCTTTTAACCGCTGGAGCAAGCTGGCGTGGGAGATGACAAAAGAGTTCCAAGATATAGAGAAGGAGTTGGAGTCTCTTCAGCTCTCGAGCAAGTACACTAAGGCTTTTCACTCCCTTTTAAGAGAGTTTCTTATCCTCAGAGTTAAAGCGATGTACGCAGTTCATGTGGGTACCCTTGAGGCTTTTGAGAGCTATGAGGCTCAATTAAAAACGGTGAAAACAGCCCTTGATAAGTTCAAAGGGCTTACTGAGGACATTAGTGTAGCGAATTTGGGACAGATGACCGGGAAGGTGGAGAGCCTTATTCATGCCTATGAAAAGGCCGGTAAGGAGTACAAAAGTGCTTTGGAGAAAAAACTTTTGGGCGAGGAAAAAATGGTTTCTGGATCCAGAGCTGCTCTTGGTGGCCTGGATGGTTTGTTGCAGAAGTTACGAGCCCGTGTAGCGGGGAATATAGCTTTTTTGATAAAGCTGTTTATTATCGTGGCTACGGTTACCCTGTTTGTGGGTATAATCCTTGGGATTCTCATGTCACGATCAATAATTCGGCCTATTACAATGGCCGTTGACGATGCGAATCAGAGCGTTTCGGATATAACGGAAAAGGTGATTGGTCTGGATCGAGGAAGCAGGGAGCTTGCGCAGGGTGCATCGCAACAGGCATCCTCAGTGGAAGAGAGTTTTGCATCTCTGGAAGAAATTGCAGCAATGGCTAGAGCAAACGAGGATAAAGGACAAAAAATGGGTCGGCTTGCTCGTGAGACAGAGGATACGGTTATTCAGGTTCGTGAATCCCTAGAAGATGTGGTTTCGGCGATGGAGGAAATCCGTAAGGCCAATGAAGAAAGTTCGGTTATTGTAAAGAAAATCGATGAAATTGCCTTTCAGACCAATCTGCTGGCGCTGAATGCAGCAGTGGAGGCAGCTCGAGCAGGCGATGCTGGGACAGGCTTTGCGGTAGTGGCCGATGAGGTTCGGGCTCTGGCTTTAAGGACTGCGGAAGCGGCGAAAGATACTGCTCGTCTCATCCAGCTTGCTTCGTCGAAGGTCGAAGCTGGGGGTAGCGTTGTAAGAAACTGCATTACCTTCTTTGAACGGCTTTTTAACAGCACCAAACATATGGCTGGGTTGATGAATGAGATCGTACAAGGGGCGAAAGAGCAACGAACGGGGATAGACCAGCTAAATACAGCCTTTTCGGAAATAAATCAGGTCGTGACCCAAACCGCATCACTGGCCGAAGAAGTTGCAGCTTTTGCATCGGACATAAAAACCGCAGTGGAAATGCTTAACAGCACCACAGCAAAACTGGCTGAAATGAGTGGCATTAACGGGAAAGGGCTTCTTTCAAAGGGTTCCTCACCTCCCGTCGCGCCTTCCTCATTGATCTTTTCGGAAACCTGATCAAAAGGCTTTTAGGCCACTGTATGTCTTAGTTGATCACGGTAAAACCCGCCAGACAGGCTTTATATGTGACATCTTTGCCCTGCTGGAGCAGGGCACTGTCGGCCAACTTTACACTACTGTAAAGCCGACCAACACCCCGAGGTGCGGACAGTTGGCCCCAGGCCGTGGAACTCATGCCTTTGGCCTTTTGGCATGCTACTTGCCCTAACCTCAAGTGAACGGCAATGAAGCGAGGATTGAGCAAGATGGAGATTTCAGGGTGTCGGGTGCTGGTCATCGATAAGAACAGGCATGTTCGATCCTTTCTGCAAAGGGAATTGCTGAGAGACGGGCACGAGGTGCAAGCCGTTTCTGATGATGGGTTTGTAGGTGCCGGAAAGAGGGTCGATTATGACATTGTTGTTGTGGATCCCGAATTGCTTCATGGCCGAATGTGGAGCTCCTTTGAGATCCTCCATAAGCACAACCCTCACATGATTGTAATACTCCATTCAATTGATCTCACTCCCGACACCCTCTACGCAACCATTCCGCCAGGCTGGGACGATCGCATTGTGGTTGTTGAAAAGGGCAACATGATAGCTCTCCGAGAAGCTATTCTGAGTTACGCTGAACGTTGTTGCGGTAGCATGAAGAGAGGGGGCGATGATGAAGAATAATGAGGATACCTACTATAAATCACTCCGTCGCACCATTACTCTAATCATAGTGGCCGTATCCCTTTTTCCCCTTTTCCTCTTGGCCGCAGTTGCCGGTTACCGTTTTCACACCTCCTATCGGGGTAAAGTAATCAGTCACCTCCAGGAGATAGTTGAGAAACATGCGCGGCAGATTGATCAGTTTCTGCTAGAAAAGCTGGCGGAGATTCAGACACTTGCAACGATTACCCCCGTTGAAGAGCTTACCAGCAGTGCCAGCCTGGCGGAGATCCTATATAGTTTCCAGAAGAGCTTTGGTGGAGTTTACGTAGATTTTGGATGTGTGGACTCTAGTGGATATCAGGTTGCTTATGCCGGGCCATTTCATCTTGCCAGGGCAAATTATGCGAAAGCGGAGTGGTTCAAAAAGGCAAGCGCCCAGCCCTACTTTATAAGCGATGTTTTCCTGGGGTTAAGGGGCTTACCTCATTTCATCGTTGCTGTCCAAGTGCCCTATAAAGACTCCTTTTTGATACTGCGGGCTACCATCAACTTTCTCGGTTTTACCCGCCTTGTTGAAAGCGTAAGAGTTGGAGAGACAGGCAGAGCATTTATCCTCAACCGGCAAGGAGAATATCAAACTGCCGTCTCTTTCCAACCCAAACTGGAGCCAAAACAGATCCTTGAGAGCCTGGCAAGTAAATCGGCCGATGCACCCTCAGGAAATTTGCGCGCGGTGAATGGGGCATCAGGGGCATCATCAGTAATATACAAGGAAATCGATGGTACACTCTATTTAGCCAGACCCCTTAAGAAGGGTAACTGGTTTCTCATTTATGAACAGAACAGCCGCGATGCCTTTTCTGAGCTCTATTCGGCAAGGCGTTTCAGTATCGCCCTTGTGGCTCTTAGCATAATTACTGTGATCTTCATTGCCTGGGCTCTTTCTTACAAGGTGGTGGGCAGAATTGAACAGGTGGATCGGGAAAAGGAGATGCTGAGCGAGCAGGTAATTCAGACGGGTAAGCTGGCATCTCTGGGTGAGCTTGCTGCCGGCGTTGCTCACGAAATTAACAATCCCATCGCCATAATGGTTGAGGAGGCGGGTTGGATTGAGGACCTTTTACCAGATATTCAGGCTGTGGCTCAGTCTGCCGGGCGGGAAGATCTCATAACCGAGATTGCCAATACCGTTCACCAGATTAAGACTCAGGGAGCGCGTTGCAAGGATATAACCCAGAAACTCTTGAGTTTTGCAAGGGGGAGTGATGCTCGGGTCCAGGAGGTGAATGTCAATGATGTTATCGAGGATGTTGTAGGGGTTATCAGCCAGAAGGCCAAATATGATCGTGTTACCCTAAAAGTTGAATGTTCCAACGGGCTCAAACCGGTTTTTGCTTCTCCATCTGAACTGCAACAGGTCCTGCTGAACTTAATAAATAATGCCCTGGACGCGATGGACACACAGGGTGGTAACCTCACTATCCGGACAGCTCAGGAGAATGGCTGGGTTGTTATAACAGTGGCCGATACAGGTCCGGGTATTCCTGAATCCGTATTGCCCAGAATTTTCGATCCCTTCTTCACAACAAAACCCGTCGGTAGAGGTACCGGTCTGGGGCTTTCCATTTGCTACGGAATAGTGAAACGGCTTGGTGGTGAAATCACGGTGGACAGCGTGGTCGGCCAGGGAACAACCTTTAAGGTCTATCTGCCTGTAATTCAGGAGAAACGGGAAGGTGACAATGGCGGCGAGTGAAAATAGGGCCCGAATTCTAATTGTTGACGACGAAGTGGCATATGCGGATGTGTTGTCTAGAAGGCTGAAAAGGCGGGGCTACGAGGTGGAGTGTGCATGTTCGGGAAAGGGAGCCGTTCAGAAGCTGAGGAAAGGGTCCTTTGATGTGGCAATAGTGGATCTGAAGATGGAGGATTTGAGCGGCCTTGAGGTGCTCAAGATTTTCAGAACCCTGGAGCCTTCCATGCCGGTAATTATGATTACCGGCCATGGCTCGGAGGAAGCAGCAACTGCAGGTAAGGCCCTGGGCGCCTTTGAATACCTGGGAAAACCCTGCGATTTCACTTCACTGCTGGAGGTCATAGAGAAAGCGCTCACCCTTGGGAGGGAGAAGCATGATTGAAAGTATAAAACTCCTTGTTGTTGATGATGAGCTGGACTTTCTTGAAACTCTTATGAAGCGTCTGAGGAAGCGGGGGGTGCATGTACAGGGCGTAAAGAGCGGAGAAGAGGCACTTGAGTGTCTCGGTAGGGAGCCCATTGATGTGGTGATCCTGGATGTAAAGATGCCCGGCATGAATGGCCTGGAAACACTCAAAGCCATTAAAGCAAAACACCCTCTTGTTGAGGTCATAATGCTCACAGGTCATGCCAATGTGGAAACGGCGGTAACGGGAATGGAGCTTGGTGCATTCGATTATCTCATGAAACCAATGGACATCGATGAACTGCTCTACAAGGTGCAGGATGCTTACCAGAAGAAGATGTTGCATGAAACCAGAATTGCCCTGAGGCGAAAGATTGCAGAGGGGGGGGAATGAAGATGAGGATAAATAAAAAATTGTGCAAGGAGGTGTAGCAAGATGAAGTTACTTCGCAGAGTTTATGAGGGATTGCTTGCCGCTTCGGAAGCACATGCGAAGTGGGAGATGCAAATTGCGAGAAACATTGTTTCCAGCAGAAAGAGGCTCTTTATTCTGGGGTTGATTGCCGCTCCGGCGCTGATTTTTGCCGTCTCTTTTGCAGCATCTGGGGGTGAACTGCCCCACATTCTAGGCGGAAAATCGGCGTATGCTCCGGCCTTTTACTCAACCAAGGTATTCCTGATTTCCGTTATCATAGGGCTTTGCGCGGGTCTCATTACAGGCTGCATAGGAGCAGGTGGAGGGTTTGTCATAACGCCTGCCCTGATGAGTGCTGGTATCAAGGGAATTCTCGCAGTCGGTACTGACCTTTTTCACATCTTTGCAAAGGCCATAATGGGCACCGCGGTTCACAGAAAGCTGGGAAACGTCTGCGTGGGACTGGCAATTGCCTTTCTTGTGGGTTCGACAATTGGAGTTACAGTAGGAGGAACCCTGAACCGGGCAATATATGAGTACAACCCCGTTTTGAGCGACCTTTTTATTAGCATTGTTTATGTTCTCCTTCTGGGATTCCTCGGCATCTATGCCTTTGTTGACTTTATGAAACTGCGGAAATCCGGTGTGGAGGTTGGAGCTCATCACGGTGAAAGCCCTAAGGGTACCAAGGCTGCAACCGGGAAGGTGGGGCTTCCAGCACGGCTTCAGTCCGTTTCTATTCCTCCTACAATAAAGTTTGACATGGATCTAGTGCCGGGTGGCAAGAGGATCTCAGCATGGTTTGTTGGGGCCGCGGGCTTTATTGTAGGTCTGGTCGCAGCAATCATGGGGGTTGGAGGTGGATTTCTGACCTTTCCAATCTTCGTTTATGTACTCGGGGTGTCATCCTTTACAACGGTTGGGACCGACATTTTCCAGATCATATTCACCGCCGGATATGCTTCCATCAGCCAGTATGCAATATACGGGTTTATCTTTTACACGCTGGCAATGGGTATGCTCCTCGGGTCTCTTCTGGGTATTCAAGTCGGTGCTCTCACAACCAAGGTTGTTAAAGGGATGTACATTCGAGGTTTTTACGCAACCGCCATACTTGCGGGGTTTCTGAATCGGCTCTTTGCCCTTCCCGGGAAACTGGTGCATTTGAAGGTTCTCACTATGTCTTCTGCATCTGTGAAAACCTTCAATGTTATTGGGAACAGCGTGTTTTTCGTGCTAGTGGGAATCTTCGGCATCTGGGTCCTGTCCAAGTTTGTAGGAAACCTGAGGATTCTCAGAGGGGAGGTGTGACAAAATGGTTAGACATAGGAAACAATTTACTTTCGGTGTTGTATTGAGCTTAAGCTTCTTTGTCATACTGGGGGTTATGTTTCAGCCTTATTTTGGAGGTGAAAACGCCTTTCATGCAGCGGACCGTTTATTCAGTCAGATTTCAAAGGGTTCAAGTTATTTCATGAAGGAAATGGCTGAGAAATCAGCAGCGGCAAAGGGAAACATTGTGGAAGTGAAATTGAGTGTTGATTCTCAGCTTTTGCAGGCCAACATGGAGAGGATTCTATCAACCCATGGAGTTACCATCCGGAGGGAGGGAGATGGGCTACACATAAAAGGTGATCTCGGGACAATCCTGGCTGCTGCTGTGGTCGACTCTGACGATATGTATTACAATCGAGGTGAGGTCGTAAGGCAGCGCTACGGAGTTGACGAAAGACAGGTCCTCTTTGCCTGGTGGAAAATGCTTTCCCTGTTAAATAAAGAACTTGCCAGCCAGAAACAGTTCTCATGGGCAAAGCTCGTAAAAGAAATTCAAAAACGGGCCGTTGAGGTGGGTTACAATTTTTACGGCATCGAGCCCAAGAGCGCTTCCGAAAAGGCAGGGATTCTCACTTTCGCTCTCATCTTCTATGTGCTTTACACCGTGTGGTGGGGATATGCGATTCTCATGCTGTTTGACGGAATAGGCCTTGAGATGAAGGCCGGAGCGAAGAAAGAGGTGTGAGTTTTTCCTTTCCCCCTTCTTATGCTCTTGTCATTTGCTCCGGACCTTCGCTCTCCTCCCTCTGGGGGGTCTCCCCCTGTGGGCAGCGGGAGAAAGCAGGAAGGGAAGATGGCTATAAAAGGCTTGATTACAGCCATAAAGCGTCTCACCAGATCAATCTTCTCACCCTCAGATGGGCCATCTTCCCACAACTTTCAGAATATAAAAGAACTCCGCCTTACATTTCAATCCCGTTATCTGGCCTTCAGGCGCCTTATCGCAGCAAACAACCGCGCTCTTACTCTCATGACCGATATGGAGGAAAAACTTCGTGGTACCCGCCCCTTCGGTATGTCCTATATAAAGGCTACCTGCACTGAGATCACCACCCAGGTTTACACCATGGTCCAAAATCTCAATCTGCTTGCTCCGGGCAAATATGGTGAGCTTTTTGATACCTTCGAATCCATCAGGCAAAAGATCCAGAAGGAGCTTGATAGCACAGAACTGAATAGCCTTTCGGACGGAGCCTCCCGTCCCCTGGTGATGGATCTTACCGACGTAAGCAGTGATCATGCCGACCTGGTGGGGCCCAAGATGGCCAATCTAGGAGAGCTCAAAAACAGGCTTGGGATACTTGTGCCCGAAGGGTTTGTTATCACAACTGAAGCATTTCGCTTGTTTATCGAGGAATCGGGGCTTCATGAGGAAATAGCCCGGATAATTCAGAGTGCCGACCGCAATGATATGGACGATCTTTACCGCATGAGCACACGTGTTCAAAAGGCTATTCTGGATAGCCCGGTCCCTGAGCAAGTTAAGCTTGAAGTGGAGAGGCATCTTGAAGGCATGAAAGAAAAGATGGGTCCATCAATTAGGCTGGCCATGCGGTCCAGCGCTATCGGTGAAGATTCGAAAGGTGTCTCCTTTGCCGGCCAGTATAGATCGGTACTTAATGTATCGGAGGATTTCGTGTTCAATGCCTACAAAGAAGTAATTTCCAGCCTCTACAACTTGACTGCTATAACATATCGATACCGGCACGGCATTTTGGAGGAAGGGCTTGCCATGGCCGTTGGGTGTTTGGCCATGGTGGATGCAGTGTCAGGAGGGGTTCTGTACACCCTGCACCCCTTTGGAAATGAGGATGTACTCTTGATCAACTCCACATGGGGGCTTCCAAAGGCCGTGGTCGATGGAACCGGTCGGTTCGATGAGTTCATTGTGACCCGTAAGAGGCCATATCGGATAATTGAAAAACAGATTCGCGATAAAGATCGAAAGGTTATGTGCTTACCCGATGAGGGGATTTGCAGGGTTGAGGTGGTTGAAACGGAGCGCATGGAACCGTCTCTTACGGATGAACAGATTACAGATCTGGCATGTATGGCAATGAAGGTAGATGAGCACTTCGGCGAACCTCAAGACATTGAATGGGCGGTTGACCGGAAAGGAAGGCTTGTCTTTCTTCAAACACGGCCGCTTCAGTCAATCCCCAAGAGTGGTTCCGGTTGGGAGGCCAAAGTAGAGGGGACGGTAATTCTCCAGGGTGGGAATACGGTCTCCCCAGGTGTTGCTTCGGGGCCGGTGTTTTTCTTGAAGCGCTATGCAGATCTACTCCGCGTACCCGAAGGAGCCGTTCTTGTGGCAGCGCAGGCTCTGCCCGTGTGGGCATCGGCGCTCCAGAGAGCTGCTGCCATTGTGACCGAAGAAGGGAGCATTGTGGGGCATTTGGCTCATGTGGCAAGAGAGTTCAATGTACCAGCTGTTTTTGGGATTTCCGGAGTAATGGAAATCCTTAAGGAAGGTCAGACAGTTACAGTTGATGCTCACAGGTGTCAGATACTCGAGGGAGAACAGGAAGGAATGGCCGTGCACGTGGGAGGGGCTACAGAGGCCCTTATGATCGGAACACCCGTACACAACCTGCTGAGCAGAATCGCTCCCAGTATCATCCCACTCACACTGCTTGATCCCGACTCGCCCCACTTCCATCCCAAACATTGCAAAACCTATCACGACATTACACGCTTCTGTCACGAAAAGGCTGTGGTGGAAATGTTCAGCTTCGGGACTGATCAAACCTTCCCTCAAAAGAGTGCCAAAAGACTGGTAACCGATGTTCCCATGCAATTCTGGATACTGGACTTGGACGGAGGCTTTGGGGAGGACGTGGAAGGATCCTATGTGTCTCTCGATCAGATTGTGTGTAAGCCTATGATAGCTCTATGGGAAGGAATGACAGCGATTCCGTGGCAGGGACCACCTCCGGTTGATACACAAGGGTTTATGGCCATCCTCTACGAAGCTACCATGAATCCATACCTTGACCCCGGCCTGTCATCTCCCTACTCCGTGAAAAATTATTTCATGATTTCACGTGATTATTGCAGTCTTCAGTCCCGTTTTGGATTTCATTTTTCGACAGTGGAAGCCTATGTCAGCGAAAGAACTAAAGAAAATTACGTAAGCTTTCGATTTAAGGGCGGAGCGGCGGATTTGAAAAGAAGGGTTATGAGAGCCCTTTTTATTCAGGATATTCTGGAGGATTACGGATTCAATACCCGCATGGTGGAAGACTCTCTTGAAGCTCGTATTGAAGCCTATTCTGAAGACATCATGTTTGGCCGGCTTCGCATTTTGGGATACATTATCATACATACGAGACAACTGGATATGATTATGACCGATTTATCGTCCGTGGACCAATACAGGCAGAGGTTTTTAAGAGATCTTAAGGAACTCGAGAGGGGTCGAACCCTTTAAAGAGGTAAGAAATGCCAAAACAGAACAATAGAACAGAAAAATACATTACTATACCTTTTTCTCCTTCCCGGCTGGCAAGGAGGAATCGTCAGCTAGCCACCCTTATGGAAATGAGTTCGTGGCTTGTAAAAACGGAAAACGTATGTGAGCTCATGGAGGGATGCTTGGATATAGTCATGTCCCGTTTCAAGATGGATACGGGGCGATTATATGCAGTGTCAGAGGACAGAACATTCCTTGAGCTCAGGGCTCATCGAGGGATGGATGTAACCGGTCTGGAGCGTATCAAATTCGGTGAGGGCTTTACCGGTAAGGCTGCGCTGACAAAATCCTTTCTGGCTCAGCATGTGAGAGATCTGGAAGACTCTGAACGTGCCAGAATCCTGCGCTCTCGTGGGATTAGCGTCGTGATATGTGTGCCCTTACTTGTTGCAGGGCGCCTTGAAGGGGTTATGAACTTGGGATGTCGTAAGGCAATCAGGCTGAGCCAGGAGCGAGTGGATCTTCTTATGGCTCTGGGCCAGCAAGTTGCTGTAGCCCTCAGCCACTGTCGTTTGCTGGGGCAGTTGGGCAAAAAGGTTGAGGAACTTCACGATAGGAAGGAGGTAATCAAATTATTCGCGTCCAGTATCTCTCACGATTTGAAAGGCCCTATCATAGCAGCTTATGGATTTGCCCGAAGGTTACTAGTCCGTTGCAGAGGGATGTTGGATAACAAAGGCCAGTTTTACTGTGAGCAGATTATGAAGTCATGCCAGGCGGCTATGGAACTGCTTGAGCAGATAAATGCTCTAGTGCATACCCGTGAGATGCCCATGAGGCTGGAGGATATTCCACTGGATGCGGTGGTCCAGGAAGTATGTGAAGAACTGTCTGAAATTTGTGAAGGGTTAGGGGTGACCGTCCGAACGGCCTGTCACTTGCCCGTCATCGTTGCCGACAGGATCATGATTACCAGAGCGCTCAGAAATCTGATCCAGAATGCCATCAAACACGGAGGTGCCGATGTTATAGAAGTGGGTTGCGATGAGACACCCTCTCATTATGTGATCTGGGTACGAGATAATGGCCAGGGAATCCCTGAGGAAGCACAAAAAGATCTCTTCAAACCTTTCCATGTCCTTTTTTCACCGGGGTCAAATCGGACTTCTTCAGGATCAGGCCTGGGTTTGAGCATTGTCAGGGAGGTTGCCGAAAGGCATAACGGTTCAGCGTGGGTGCACTCAAAACCGGGTTGTGGAAGTACTTTTCACGTGAGCATCAAGAAGGTGAAAACATCGGCTTGTGGCTTGAATAAAAAGGCCTTTTTCTGAGGGGAGGTGGATTATGGGAATTTACGGGCTCGATCGCATATTTGATCCTGAATCAATCGCCGTGATTGGTGCCAGCAACAATCCGGAGAGCGTCGGCTGGGCCGTTATGAAGAATCTTATTGAAGGAGGCTTCCCGGGACCGGTTTTTCCCGTCAATCCCAAGTACGAAAAGGTGTGGGACAGGCAGTGTTTCGGTAACATATCGGAAATCGATGAAAAGATAGACCTTGCGGTTATTGCCGTTCCCATTGCAGCTGTTCCCGAAGTTATTCGAAGATGCGGTGAGCGAGGGGTCGGAGGTGTTGTGGTGCTTTCGGCCGGAGGGCGTGAAACGGGAGCAGAGGGTCGAAGGCTTGAAGAAGAGATTCTGGAGGAGGCCAGGAAGTACTCTGTCAGGATTATCGGTCCTAACTGCCTCGGGATTATTGTCCCTCATGGAAAGCTCAATGCGAGCTTTGCAGCTGCCACACCTCCTTCCGGCGGCATGGCCTTTATTTCCCAGAGCGGGGCCATGTGCACGGCCGTGCTGGATCTAGCGATGGCGGAGGGCTTTGGTTTCAGCTACTTTGTTAGTATTGGATCTATGGCCGACGTTGACTTCGCCGATCTTATCGACTACCTCGGAAATATCCCAAAGGTGACCAGTATTCTTCTCTATGTGGAAAGCATCCCCAATATGAGAAAATTCATGAGCGCATGCCGGGCGGTTTCCCGCCTCAAGCCGATAATTGCTCTCAAGGCGGGGAAGTCTCCTGCAGGAGCCCGGGCCGCCGCATCTCACACGGGAGCCATGGCCGGTGAGGATGTCTTGTACGATGCAGCCTTCTGGCGTGCCGGTGTTCATAGAGTGCAAACAATTGGCGAGCTTTTTGATTGTGCAGAGCTGCTTGGTAAACAGCCGAGACCAAGAGGATCGTCACTTGCGATCATCACCAATGCCGGAGGCCCCGGTGTTATGGCAGCAGATGCCCTTGCCGATATGGGCTTTGAGCCAGCAAAGCTGGAACCCGAAACCCTTCAAAAGTTAAACGAAGTTCTTCCTTCTCAGTGGAGCCACAACAACCCGATAGACATCCTCGGAGACGCCTCTCCACAGCGCTATCTCGAAACCATACAGATCTGTCTTAGAGCCCCGGAGATCGACGGAATTGTGGTCATCCTGACCCCTCAGGCTATGACCGATCCTACAGCAGTTGCCGAAAGCATAGCTCGGGAAATCGGATACGCCGCAAAACCCATACTTGCCGTGTGGATGGGCGGGCGGAATGTCCAGCTCGGTCGCGATATTCTTAACAGGGCGAATATACCCACTTATGAAACACCCGAGCGTGCCATTGAGTCGTTTATTTATCTCTACAAGCAACAGCTTCAATTAAAAGTGATTCAGCAAATTCCTCCGAGACTCAACAGGTCCCTTGCCTTCGACCGGGCAAAAGCACGGGAGCTCATAGAAAGCTCTATGAATGGGTTCGCCGGTGTGATGGGGGAAATTGAGGCCAAAGAGCTTCTCGACGCCTATGGCATTCCTGTAAACCCTACACATCTGGCCAGAAGCGCCGAAGAAGCAAGACTCATTGCTCAGGATCTGGGCTTTCCTGTGGTGGTGAAGATTGCATCCCCTGACATCCTCCATAAAACAGAGGCCGGAGGTGTTCGGGTAGATGTCAGATCGCCGGAGGAAGTAGTCAGAGTTTTTGACGAGATTGTAGCATCCGCAAGGTCCCGGAACCCCTCAGCCCGCATCGACGGCGTGAGTGTCCAAAAAATGATCAAAAAAGCCGACTGTGAGGTCTTGATCGGGGCTAAACACGATCCACTCTTCGGGCCGGCCGTACTTTTTGGAATGGGCGGCATCTACACGGAAATAATTCGTGACAGAGCCGTCACATTCCCTCCGTTGAACAGAGGGCTTGCAAGGGAACTTATGGAAAAGACAAAGGTTTTCAAGATTCTTTCGGGATTTCGCAACCTTCCCAGAGCGGACATTGAGGCCCTCGAGGAACTCCTCATCCGCTTTTCTCAACTGCTCATTGATTTCCCTCAGGTGGCTGAAGTTGATATGAACCCTCTTTTTATTGTCAACGGGAAGCCTCTTGTTGTGGATGCAAGAGTGATTTTACAGCCCTCTTCGGTCCCGTCACCTTGGCATCTCATTATAAGCCCTTATCCTGAAGAGTGGGAAGCAAGGGGTACCACCTCTGGAGGGCTGGAGGTTTTTATAAGACCTATTAGGCCGGAAGATGCCCCTCTTCTTGTGGAACTGTTCCACGTGCTGTCTCCAACGAGCATATACTATCGGTTCTTTAGGCCTTTAAAGGAACTTTCTGAAGACATGCTGGTGAGGTTCACTCAGGTTGATTACGACCGTGAAATTGCACTGGTTGCAATGGATGCATCTTCGGCAGGCGAGCGTATGCTGGGAGTAGCACGAGTTATATCGGATCCTGATGGAAAACGGGCGGAGTTTTCCGTCCTGGTTGGAGATCCGTGGCAGGGACGAGGCGTGGGGGCGATGCTACTTTCGAGATGCCTGGTTATTGCCAAAAGGCGAGGTATCAAGGAGGTCTGGGGAACGGTGTTGAGGGAAAACAGAGGGATGCTGGCGCTGGCTAAAAAACTCAATTTCTCCACGAAATTTTCAATAGATCTGGGCGAATGTGAAGTGGTGATCGATCTCGAGAAAACGCCTCTTCCGGAAAAAGAATATTTCGGGGATTAACCAACTGCAAGACGGAGAATTTAGGGATGAATCGGTCAAGAAGGATTCTGGCGGCCGTTGATGGTTCGGAATGGACGGATCGAGTTATCGATTACATTTGTGAGGTTTTTCCAAAAGAAGGCACAGAAGTGGTTCTTTTCCACGTGGCAAATCCTCTGCCTGAAATACTCTGGGACTTTCAGCAGAATCCCGTGGCAAGATACAGGATGCAAGAGGTCAGGGCTTATCTGGATGCGTACAGGCAGGGAGTGGAGAAAAGGCTTGAGGAAAATCGTGGCAAGCTGCTGAACAGTGGATTTTCCGGAGATCTTGTAACCGTAAAGACGGAGGTGCGCCAGGTAGGTGTTGCACGGGACATTATTTTTGAGGCTCAGAAAGGTTATGATCTGCTTGTGCTGGGACGTCGAGGAGAAAGCAGACTCAAGGATCTGATCCTCGGAAGTGTAGTTGGCAAGGTTATGGGCAGGCTGAGTATGATTCCCATTGCCGTGGTTGGGACTGGCCCTTATAAAAAGGGAGTTGTTCTCGCAGTGGATGGCTCGCCTGAGTCAACCAAGATTGCCCACTGTATCGGGCGGATTTTGGAGAATTCAAATAACCCCTTGCGGGTGGTCCACATCTTGAGGGGCGTCAGACAAACGGTAATGCCTCCCATTACGGATATGTCCCCTTCGGCTCTGCCTCCAAAGTGGTTCGATTGGGTTGAGCAGGAAAGAGAAAATGCCCGGAGACAGGTTGAAGGGCTGATGGATGATGTGGTTGAGATTCTGGCAAGTTACGGGCTTAGTGCCGAAAAGACAGTTGTGACCGACGTTGCGAGCCGTGCCGAGGAGATTATTAACCAGGCCCGGAATCTGAAGTATGGTACAGTTGTTGTGGGGCGTCGAGGAATTTCAAGAGTAGAGGAGTTTTTGTTGGGCCGTGTGAGCAATAAGGTGCTTCAACTCGCGCGTCAGGAGACCGTATGGATTATATCCTGCTCCTAGACCTTGAACGGGAGAGTTGACCATTGGAAGGGTGCGTCAGGGTTTTGTATTGTAGTTCTTCAGGTGCGAATGCCGTATTTTTCCATCCTTCCGAGCAGAGCTGGGCGAGATAGACCGAGCAGTCTTGCTGCTTGAGAACGGTTCCCACCTGTAATCTGAAGGGCCTCGCGTATGATGAGTTCTGCGGTGTAGTCCAGGAGGTACTCAAAGAGGTGTTGTCTTTGAGGGTTAGACGTGAGTTGAGATCTTATCCAGCGAATGATGGCCTCCTCGTTGGGGGGATATACATCTGATGATGGACTTTCTGCCAGGGCTTTTTGCACTTCTTCCTGAGTTATCGGAACACCACGGTTAAATATGAGAAGCTTCCTCACGGTGTTCTCCAGTTCTCGTACATTGCCAGGCCAGTCCAGGGTTGTCATGAAGGCCAGAGCTTCGTTGGTTATTCCCGGATTGGGTATTCCCATTTCTTGAGAACTGCGCCTTAGGAAGTAATCTACCAGGAGGGGTATGTCTTCTCTGCGTTCTCGCAAGGGAGGAAGCGTAATGGTTACAACCTTGAGCCTGTAGTAGAGGTCGTCCCTGAAGGTGCCTTCGGATACGGCGGCTTCAAGATCTCTGTTGGTTGCGGCGATAATCCGTACATCTACCGGGATGGGTTTGCCTCCTCCGAGACGCTCAATTTTCTTCTCCTGGAGAAGCCTCAATAGTTTTGCCTGAGTGGACAAGGACATATCGCCTATTTCGTCAAGAAATATAGTGCCTCCGTTGGCCTGCTCTATCTTTCCGAGTTTTCTGCTGACGGCTCCGGTAAATGCCCCTTTTTCATAACCGAAGAGTTCACTTTCAAGAAGAGTTTCCGGGATAGCGACGCAATTTATTACCATAAAAGGTTTATCCGAACGATGGCTGTGCTGATATATGGCTCTGGCAACCAGCTCTTTTCCCGTTCCCGACTCGCCTCTAACCAGTACCGTTGCATCCGTCGGCGCCACCCTCCCTATGGCCTTATAAACTTCCTGCATGGCGGGACTGCGTCCCACAATCGCATCCCTGAACATTTCCTCATCAGGTTCTGTGGGATTAACGCTCACGCGACTTCTTGTGAAATTGGCGGCTCTGAGCGCTTCATCCACTATTTTGAGAAAAGATTTCACCTCAAAGGGTTTCAGCACATAGTCAAAAGCTCCCTGTTTTGTGGCTTCAATGGCCGTATCGGTCGTGCCATAAGCCGTCATGATAATTACAGGGAGTTTCGGATCTAGTTCCTTTATAGCCTGGAAGGTTTCCATTCCGTCCATTCCGGGAAGACGGAGGTCAAGTATGACAAGGTCTGCCGGATGATTTGAAAGGTAATCTATGCCGGCTTCTCCCGAACCAATACCCTTTACTTCGTGACCGTCCTCGCTGAGAAGCCTGGCTAGGCTTCTTCTAAGTTGTGCATCATCGTCGATAATTACAATCTTGGCCATGCAATCTTCCCCCGAAGAGGTATTCCAATGACAAAAGTCGTACCCTGACCTAGATTGGAATGGACGTGTATCCAACCTCCGTGATCCTCGACCACTCGCTTTGCTATGCTCAACCCCAGACCAGATCCTTCGTCCTTTGTGCTGAAAAAAGGTTCAAATATCTTGTTTTGAATATCCTGTGGAATTCCAGGGCCCGTGTCCCTTATTTTAACAAGAATTATCTGACCGTGTGGCTCTACCGTTCCCACTTCCTCAAAAATATCGAGATTCCCTCCATCCACCATAGCCTCACAGGCATTAAGTATGATATTAACCAGAACTTCCTTCATCTGGTCTGGATCAAGTTCTGACTCCGGCATGCGGTCACTGCGGTGAACCGTTACTCGTACCCCGTAGGATTCAAGCCGGTGATGAAGGAGTTGAAGAGCCCCGTCGGTGATGTCAGAAAAGCTTATCCTTTGCATGGTCAGACGAGGAGGTCTCGCAAATTCAAGGAAGTTTCTGAGAATGGTATCGATATGGTGAATCTCTTCTGAAATTACCTCAAAGTCTTCCCGCTGAGTCGGAGTCAGCTTAAGGCTTCTTTCCAGGGCGAAGAGCCGCATTTTTACAGACGTGAGAGGGTTGCGGATACTGTGGACAACTCCTGCTGCAAGCCGTCCCACGAGAGCCATTTTTTCGGATTGAGCGAGATGTTCCCTGCTTTCCTCAAGTTTACTGCTAACCTCCGTTACACTGTCCATAAGGGATGCAATTTTCTTATAGAGCGCCCGAATTTCATCGCTTCCGGTAACCTCATTTTCCATGTCGTCTTCGTAAGCAAGACGTCTCAGAGGATCGAGCAGGCTGCGAAAGAGAATTATAGCAAGCAAGGATGTTATAATAAGGGAGGTCGGCATAGCTCCCCAGGCCAGCAGGTTCAGAGTCCGAAACCTGGTGTTCTGAAGAGTCCTGGCCTGAGATAGCTTCTCCTCCACCTGGCCTTGTATCTTTTTGGCATAGGCGAGTATCTCATGGAATTCCTTTCTGATTTCCCAGTGAAGGGTCATTCCCTCGGTGCGTTTTCCTGAGCGGTAGAGATTCAAGACCTGATCCCTGCGGGCCGAATACCTCACGTACATGGATTCTAACTGAGACAAGTCATCAAGAATACTGATGCTTTTATCGGAAAAGAAACTGTCCGTCCGGGAAAGAAGTAACCGAAGATTTTTCAAGTATTTCTGAAAGGCCTCTTCATGATTTCTAAGTATTTTGAGCCATTTAGGGTCCTCACTCAGAAAATAGTAGGTCAGGTATCCCTTTTGTATGATGAAGGATTCTACAAGGTGTTCGAGAGTGAGAAGAGACTCCACAGTGGTAGTGGTCTGCGCATTCAATCGCTTCGCCTGCTGAGCAAACCACAGAGTAAAGATGGCACCACCCCAGCTTACCATCAGTGTCATCACCAGAAGCACCAGCACTCGGGTTCTAGTATTAACCTTCATGGGCCACTCCGTTTTCGGCATGTTCATAATCCACAGAATTATAGATAACATTTATCTTTTGCGGACGGGAAGACCCATTCCGTAAGGGGAGGGGGTGAAAGCCCGCAGGTACGTTAGCACCTGAGCCTGTTCGAAAAAGCGGATTAGAAGGATGGCAGCAGGTGTATTTTATGCGCAATTGAGGCGGGCATAGAGGGGTCTGGTATCTTTGCGAAGGTAAA
>Ga0190313_1000772_pt1 | contig 18182 bp, 14 predicted proteins | sample 4870071011_MG_FD_169989 | JGI IMG/M metagenome (GOLD analysis project Ga0190313, IMG submission 169989) | Hydrothermal vent sediment bacterial communities from Southern Trench, Guaymas Basin, Mexico - 4870-07-10-11_MG | ecosystem: Environmental > Aquatic > Marine > Hydrothermal vents > Sediment ...
ATGGCCATTCTGTAAAAAAGCCCAGCCAGTGGTGCAAGAAGGTTATTACAAAACCGTTGGGTTCTCCTTAACCCAAATCAATTTAATGTTTTTCCATAAATGTTTACTTGTGTTGTAATGGATTCCATGCAGCTTTTTGGAGTGCTCGTATTCTCTTTAGGAACGCTGCTCTGCACAGCAGGTTTAATAGCTGTGTTTTTTGCTGGGAAAGGTGTCCTAGAACTTCTTTTTGGGGCTGGCATTCTTGTGTGTGCCATTGGAGCCATAATAATACTAATTTCGCTGGCTGTTGAGAGACTAAGGGACTTGAAGAGGGATAGAGAGGTTTTCAAGAAAATGGAGGGAAGAGAATGATTGTTACAACAACTGACAGCATTGCAGGGAAACAGGTGAAGGAAACCCTTGGCCTGGTCAGAGGAAACACCATCAGGGCCAAGTGGTTCGGAAAGGACATTGTGGCCGGACTGAGGCAAATGGTTGGCGGGGAATTAAAGGAATACACTGAAATGCTTTCAGAGGCAAGGGAAGAAGCAATAAACAGAATGATTGAAGATGCGAAAAAGCTCGACGCTGATGCCATCATTGGAATGCGCTTCATCACCGCAGAAGTGATGAGGGGTGCAGCCGAGATCCTTGCCTATGGAACAGCAGTTAAACTGCAGTGAACAGTCAGCCAGTCAAAAAAAGCAGTTAGTCCATTTGCTGCCTAGCTTTACTAGCTGTGCCTGTTAATCCTTTGCTTGACACATAGGCATTTTTGATTTCTGGTGTTGGAGCTTTGGACAGTTGGATAAACTTATTTAAATACTTTCGGGCTTTTTCTTTGGTTGCTGGAGTGTTTTTTGCATGCCTTCTGGTTCCAGGTTGTTTTTTGTTCTTCTAGTTTTCCTTGCACTCGCCCCTTTTGCATTTGCTGTAATCCAGCATGGAAGCATGAGCATTTACGCAGTAACAAGCTCTGACCAGGCACTAGAAGCCCGCCTTGACATTACTATAAGGCCTGGTTCTGGAAAGATATGGAGTTCGGTGGGGCCACTGGTGGGAACAAGCACCCAGCACACCGAGCGCATCTCGGTCGAAATTGCAAAAAACTATTTTAAGGACGTTGACAAATACGACTACCTCTTTGACATAAACTCGAACGCATCAGTGGTTGAGGGTCCAAGCGCCGGGGCGGCAATGTCGTTACTGCTAATCTCAATGCTTGAAGACCATAACCTGCCGGCATATGTTGGAATAACTGGTCAAATAATGGAAGATGGCTCGATTGGAGCCGTTGGTGGAGTGTTTGAAAAAGCGAAAAAAGCCTCGGAAACCGGCAAAAAGCTCTTCATGATTCCAAAGGGCGAGGCATATCAAATGCACCGCTTTCCCGATGGTGTAAAGACAGTGAACCTTGTAGAATATGGCTACAGCGAGTGGGGGATGAAAGTAGTTGAAGTAAGCAATATTGACGAGGCTCTCAAGCTTGCATTTGTGAATCCTGCCACCATTGATGTGAACACAAAGCCAAGCAAGAAACCAAGCGCTTTTGTGCCCCCGCAGATAGAGATAACGCCGGCACTGGAACCCATGAAAAGCCTCACGTCAAGATACCTCAAAGAGGCAAGGCAGGCAATAAATGATGCAAAAACTGCTTTGAACAAGAGCCCAATTGAGGAGCCAGAAATTCTTTCTGCCCTTCTTGAATCCTTGAGGGGCTCCGAGCAACTCCTAGAAGAAGCAAAACTCCTCCAAGAAAAAAACTATCTTTATTCATCGGCAAACTATTCTTTTCTTGCAATAGTTGAAGCCCGATTAGTAAAAGACTTAAGCGAAAACCCTTCGCTCATAGAGTCAGATTCAACACTCCTTGAAATGAAGGCTTCCCAGTTGGGGAAACAAATATCGCTTTTCGAGAAAGACTTGAACAGTTTCTATTCGGTTAAGATGCTCGAGTGGGTTATTGCTGCAAAACAGAGACTGCTGTGGGCAAAGCTCAAGGTAACAGGCATTCTCACCACCAAGACAATTGTAATTTCTTCTTCGGGCAGGGCAGCCTCCGATGTCAGTGTTGCAATAGAAAACCTTCGAAACTATGAGTATGCCAGGGCCTGGCTCGAGGTTTCAAGGGACTTCTGGGAAATTGCCAGTAAAGCTGATGACAAGATTGCCCCAGTTAATGTTTTTGGCAAGAAAGCAGAGGAATACATTATTAAAGCAGAGAACGAGGTTGCCCTTGTGCCATCCAAGGACGCGGAAGACATTCAGAGGAGGCTTTCAGCTGCAAAGCTTGCAAGAGACCACGGCTGGAATGATGCGGCACTGTTTGATTCAGCTTCCGCGCTTGCACTTGCAAGGGCTGAAAGTGCAATAAAAACCCAGGACTTCAAGGAAATACTTGGGATGCTGGGCTCCAAGCTGTCACTCATACAGGCCGAGTTTTCCTCTTCGAGCACTGGGTTTGTCTGGGCAAAGCTCTACTTTGACCATTCAAAGTATTACTTTGAAGCAGCCCGTTACTTTGCGGGTCGTGGAGAAATGAGCACAGCCCTCGAGAACGCAAAGAGCGGTTTGAGGCTTGCGTTCTTTGCAGAGCAAATGCTCGAGGTTAAAAAGGAAGCCTGGGCAGAAATGCAAAACATGCCAGTAGTCCAGCCATTCAAAGAGCCAGCGCCTCAGGGCAGTCCACTTCAAAGCAACTGGTTGCCTGTTCTCATAATTGTTGCCACCGCTGCTGGCGCTGCTGCGGTTCTTGTCTGGAATGCGATATCGCGTCCGGGCAGCGAGGAAGCATTTATTTCAAGAAGAATGCAGCGCCTTGAGCAAATGAAACACCAGGTAGACAGGGCCAGGCTAAAGAACAAAATCAGTGAGTCAGAGCACATGCGCCTTAGCGCGACTTACGAAAAACAGTTGAGGGAACTCGAAACAGAAAAAGCAATCCGCTCAAAGCACTTGCTTGAAATGGATAAACTGCATGGAGAAATAGAAAAAATACAGTTCATGCTTTCCCAGCTCAAGGAACAATACAAGGCCGGAGAGATTGTTGCCAATGATTATCATGAAATGCTTGACTTGCTTGAAAAGAGGCTATCCGAAGTGAAGGGAAAAGCCTCAGAGGAAGAATCCACGGTATCTCGTGAGAACAAGAAAATAAGCGAAATCAACAAATTTGTCTCAGCAAAGAGTCAAGGCAAAAGAGCCACTGCAAAGCGAACTGTTTCGCGAAAGAAAAAGGGTTATGCCAAAAAAGCCGGCTCAAAAAAATAGCGTTATTTGCTGTTTTCCTTGGCTATTTTTTCTTTTAGGTTTAATCCGATAACGCTTGATTTTTCCCTGTCGAGCGTTACTCCAATTATTTGGTCTGCGGCTTTGCTAAGCGAGTTGTTGTGGGTTATTGCAATGAACTGGTAATTCTTACCTATGTCCTCTATGACCCGACCTAGCTTCAGGGAGTTCTCTTCATCCAGTGCTGCATCTGCTTCGTCGAAGAAATAAAAGGGAGCAGGGTGAACTTTTTGTATGGCAAAAATGAAGGCAAGCGCAGTAAGTGTTTTTTCTCCGCCACTCATGCTGTCGATGTCTTGGATTTTTTCGCCCTTGTGCCTTGCTTCAATGAAAAGCCCTGCCTCGGTTGGGTTCTCTTCACTGCTCAGCCTGAGGTTTCCTTCTCCTTCAAAGAACTTGTAGAACATCTCTGAAAAGTTTTTCTTTACCTCTTCAAAGCAGTCCATGAAGACCTTTTTTCTCTTGACTTCGATTTTTTCAATCATTTCAAGCACGGCATTCCTTTCTTCTTCAAGCTTGTCTATTTTTTCTTTCACTTCCAAGAGCTCTGTTTTTTCTTCCCCCAGTGACTCTGCTGCTTTGAGGTTAACTGCTCCGATCTTCTCAAGCTTTTTTTCCGCGCTTGCCAGTTCTCTCCTTAGCTCTCTGGGGGTCATGTTCTTTAAGGGTTTTACTCCCACAAAGCCCTTTGATTCCTCTTCCAGGTCGGATAGCCTTACTTCAAGTTTTCCGTTTTCAATCCTGATGTTCTCCATTGCTCTTGCTTTTTCCCTTGATTCTTCTTCAAGCGAGGTCTTTTTTTCTCTTAGCTTGGAGAGTTTTTCTTCAAGTTCTTCTTTTTTTGCCTTTTCCTCTTCAAGTGCTTTTTTTTGCTCTGTGTTTTTTTCCTCCAACTCAAAGAGCCTTTTTTCTATTTCTTTTCTTTCTTTGGCTGCGTTTTCTGCTCTCTTCTCTATTTCAAGGTTTTCTTTTTGAATGGAGTCAATTTCACTTGTTATGGCTCTTTTCTCGCTTTCGATCCTTGGAAGCATTTTTTGCAGAATGCTGTTTTCTTCTGCTTCAAGCATTCTGAGAATGCTATCAAGCTCACTCTTTTTTGCGTTTAGCTCTATTTTTTTCCTGTCTGTTTTAATGGATGAGAGCTTTTTACTTGTTGCCGATCTCTGTGCTTTAAGTGTTTCAATTTCTCTTGAGAGTCTTTCGATTTCGGTGTTAAGCTTGGAGGTGTTTTTGATGCGTGCTTTTAGGAGAGCCCTTTTTTCTTCCAGTGCCTGAAGGGCCAAGACTCTTTCGGCGACTATGGCTGCTTCCTGCTTGAGTGCTAGAAGCTTGTTTTGTTTTTCCTTCAGTGCCATTTTTTGTTTTTTAAGGGCAGCAATTTCTTTCGAGAGGCGCTTTGATTCAAAGAGGGCTTTTTTTTCCTCGGCTTCTCTTTTTTCAACAAGCTTTCTTTTCTTGGCTGGAGGCAAGTCTGACTCGCAAACAGGACAGCGGGCTATTTCTTTTCTGAGTTCTTTCAATGAGTCACTGGCTTGAATTGCCTGGGCTTCAAGGCTTTTTTGTTGGTCAACCAGCTTTTCCAGGTTTTTCTCTGTTGATTCAATAAGCTTGTCCAGCTTCTTGGACTCTAAGAGCGAAATTTTTTCTTTGAGTTGCTGGTTTTTTTGCCGGTGAGGCGCGAGGCCAAGGATTTTTTTTTCAATCTCGCTGATTTCTTTTTCTGCAAGCGAGTTTTCTTTTTCCACGGCACTCTTTTTTTGCAGGGTTATGGTTAGCATGCCTTGCTTTTTCTCAAGTTCTTCTTCTATTGATGCAAGCTCGCTTTCGAGTGTTTTGCCCACTCTGTCTTTTTCATCGTTCTTGCCCTCAAGCAAGCTGAGTTCTTTTTTTAACTTTTCAAGTTCTTTTTCTGCCCCTGCTTTTTCGAGGGCAATGCCCTTAAGCCGCTTGTGTTCCCTTTCTGCTTCTTCCCTGAGCAACTCGAGTTTTTTGGAGAGGGCTTCTTCTCTTCCACTGTTTGCTGCAAGACGCCTTTTCCCTGACGCTTCTTTTTCGGCGAGCAGGTTTTTTTCACCCTTAAGCGATTCAATTTTTGAGAGTATCGCCCTGAATGACTCTTCCTGTTTTTCAAAGAGTTCGCGTTCTTTCTCCTTTCCCTCTTTCTCGGTTTCGGAAATCCTTTGCTGGAGTGCGAGGGTTTTCTTGCTGATTGTGTCGGCTTCGAGCTTTAGCTTTTTGAGTTTTTCCTGGTTTTCGCCAAGGCTTTTTCTCACTTCCATTGTTTCGAGTTCGAGAAGTGTTGCCTTTGCTCTCTTTTTTGTTTCCTCGAGTTTAAAGTATTCTTCTGCTGCGCGCTTTTCTTCCTGCAGGGCTTCAATCCTTGAAAGCCGCTCGCGGAGTATGAGGTTTGCGTTTTTTACCCTTTCGTTTGCCTTTTCCAGGTTTTTGCCTGCTTCTGCTCGCTTGAGGTCAAACTCTTTTATTCCAGCCAAGTTGTCAATTATTTCCCTGCGCTGCTCAGGGGTCATTTCAATAATTCTTGTGATGTCTCCCTGGGCAACAATGTTGTCTTCGCTGCTTTTAAAGCCAAGTTCGCTGAGCAGGGACACGACTTCATTGAGGTTTTTTTTGTGGCCGTTTACTCTGCAAGTGCTCTTGCCGTTGCGATCAACCGTCCTGCTGATCTTCCAGGTTTGCCCCCTGTCTTCTATTGTTATTTCAGCCATGCCATAGCTTTCGCTGGTTGAATTGTTTATCAGGTTTGAAATCTTGCCGGCTCGCAGTGATTTCATGGAAGTAGAGCCCAAGGCAAACAGTATTGCGTCAAGGATGTTGCTTTTTCCCGAGCCATTTGGGCCAATGATTGCAGTAAAGCCCTTTTTGAATGGGATCACTGCTCTCTTGAATGACTTAAAGTTTTTGAGTCTCAGTTCTTTGAGTTCTGCCATGGTGATTCTCTCTGTCAACGCGCTTTACTTCTTTCTCTTTCTCTGGTGTCTTGCTTTTTTTGTAACAATGCCTGGGTTGTCAAAGTAGTAAAATGCAAACAGCATTGAAGTGAAGGCGAAAATAAGGGAGTTGAAGACTGCGGAGATTATAAGAGAAATGTCTTTGCTGGCAAATTGCAGAAGTGCAAGACCAGTTGAAGTAATCACAGCGCTGCAAAAGAAAGCAACCAGGATCAAAATAATTGTTTCAGGAAACTTTTTGCCACTGAACTGCCAGCTGAGCGAAATGCTTTCCCTCACATCTGCTTCCTCGAAGACCATTGCTGGCACTGCAAACGCAAAGAGCCTGATGAAGATGATGGCGAAAATGACCACCAGCCCAAAGAGCAGGATTGCCATTGCTTCAACTCCGATGGGCGAGAACAAGGCTGCCAAGAAGAAGAAAATTGCCGCAAGGAAGCCAAGCAGGAACAAGAACACAACCAATGCAAGCGCTTTCCAGTAGTTTTTCAGCGTGTATTTCAGCGCGGTTGAAAGCGAGTCCTTTTCTTCGTAGTGCATTGCTGCTTTCGAGTAAAAAAGCAGCGAGGCTGTGTTGAGCCAAGCGAGAAAGGCCATTACCATGGTAAAGAACAAAACATCTGTCCAGTAGGCCTTGTAAAAGGCTATGGTCATTTCAAAGAAGCCAAGGTTTAATGCTCTGTTTTCAAGTGCAAACTCCGTTAATGTGTCAGAAGCGCTCATGAACAGAGAACTAAAAGCAAATGCCATTACAAGCGCCAGAGCTATTGCCGGAACAAGAATGTGTGGCTTTTTGGCTATTGCCATCAAGCTTTTTTTAAAGGCTTCAATCATGCAAACACTCCAACCAATATAAAGAGAACCGTTGTTTTTATAATTTTCTGTTTGGCTTTTTTCCACAAACTGCTTAATGGAAAAGTTCTGAACGCAGAGGTGGTAATGTTCACACTCTCACGCCCGAAGCCCCTGCCTTAAGGCAGGGGTAAAGGCGTAGTAATTTCGTATCACGTTTGTTTTTAACAAACTTTCCCCCATAAGAAGCCCACGCCTTTAGGCGTGGGAGTGTGTCACACAAATGATTCCTTTTAACTCAGGCTTTTTTATTCCAACAGCTCTGCTCCGTCAATCGCACCATCACTGTCCAAGTCAAGTCCCTCAACAGCGTGTGCTTTTTTTTCCGCGCTAAACTGGTTGCCTTTCACTGTCAGTGCTGTGTTTTTTATGAGTGAGAGGATTGCCGCGCGAGTGCCAGCGTTTCTTTTCCCTGCAAGGAACAGAATGCTCCTTGACTCAAAAAAGGGGTGCTGTATTTTTTCAACAATGCCAATGTTGTCCTCTGTGTATTCCTTTCCAGAGTTACTGCTCTGGATTATCCAGTGGGCGTTTTTTTGCTTGAAGGAAATTGAAAGGAATGGGTTGATTTGCCTGCTCAGGTTATTGGTTATAGGGCCGCCGATTACAACGAGGTTAGAGTTTTCTTCTTTCAGGTCTCGAACCATTGTGTCGAGAAAAACCAATGGCCCAGAGATCTTGCTTGAAAGCATGCCCAGGAAACCAGCCAGCTCGACTGCAAGGTGTGCATCGCGGGCTCTTGCCCTGAACTCGCCGTGCGAGTCAGGTGAGCCAACAACAATTTTTGCATTCAATGCGCCCCTGACGATAAACGGTTCAAAGAATTCCCTGATTGGCTCATCCAGTTTTTTCTCATTCACAGAAACAGCCGAAAAAGGGTTGCTTCGCTCGAGTTCTGAAAGAGCCGGCACGAGCGAAAAGCATTTTTTGCCAGTGGAATAAAACTTTGCAAGCCCGCCCTTTTTTTCCTCTCTTCTCACCACTTTTACAAGCCCGGCTTTCCTAAGGCGCTTTATATAATAGTAGACTTCCTGGCTTCCAAGCCCGAGCTTTTTGGATAGCTCGGCAGGATAGGACTCGCGGACAGCAAGTTCGCTGAATATTCTCCAGGCTTTTTCATTCGCAAGAGGCCTTAATGCCTCCATTGAATCGATAAGCCTTGACTCAAGCTTAATTGCAGAGCTGTCTTTTTCCAGCACAACAAAAGAACGCATAATCATCAATTAATTTTTACTGGTATTATTTATTTTTTAATAATGGTAGTAATATTTTTTATTTATTTGGTTTTCTATTATTACTGGCTTGATAGTAGTGTTTGGCTGGTTTTAGCGGGGTTTAAATACTTCTATTGCGTATTCTTTATTACTGCTGTTTTTTTGGTGTTTTTTAATGTGTGGAATTGTTGGTTTTAAGGGCAGGAATGCCGGCAGTGTTATCTTCAATGCACTCAAACGCCTGGAATACCGCGGCTATGACAGCTGGGGCATTGCCCTCAATGGAAAGAGACTCTCTGTTTACAGGAAAACAGGCAGGATTGACTCTCTTCCACAGGAATTTAAATCTGGCGCTATGGGCATTGGCCACACGCGCTGGGCAACCCATGGGCCTGTTTCAGTTTTAAACGCGCACCCCCACCTTTCAGCCAGTGAAGAAATTGCCGTGGTTCACAATGGCATAATTGAAAACTTTCTGGAACTCAGAGAATTCCTTGCCTCCAAGGGCATTGTTCTCAAATCTGAAACCGACAGCGAGGTAATACCCAACCTCATACAGTTTTACGCTGAAAGAGGCCATGGCTTTAGGGAAGCGGTCATGAAAACAGTCAGGAGGCTTGAGGGAAACTATGCAGTTGTTGCAATAAAGCATGGTGAAAATTTAATGATTGGAACAAGAAAGGGCTCTCCCCTTGTTGCCGGCATTAACGGAAAAGAGTTCTTTCTCGCGAGCGATGTTCCGGCATTCCTGGAGCACACAAAAAACGTTGTCTTCCTGAACGACCACGAACTCGCGCAAATTGGAAGCTCACTCGAGATTTACAGCATTGACTCTGGCAAAAAAATCAGCAAAAAAGTCCAGCGCGTTCAATGGAACGCCGAAGAAGTCAAAAAAGGAAACTTTGAGCACTTCATGCTCAAGGAAATAAACGAGCAGCCCATTGCAGTGGAAAAAGCCACAATGCAGCCCCCTAAAACCATTTCTGGTGTCACAGCCCTGGTCGAAAAAGCGGACAATGTTTTCTTTATTGGGTGCGGCACAAGCTATCACGCTTGTCTCTCTGCACAATACTGGTTTAGTGAAATCGCCGGAGTAAAAGCGAGTGCAGTTCTTGCCTCGGAGTTCAACAGCTTTGCAAATTTTCTCTCTCCAAAAAGCGTGGTTTTTGCCCTATCCCAGAGCGGTGAAACAGCTGACCTCCTCGAAGCAGTCGGGATTGCGAGGCAGAAAAAAGCAAAAATAGTCTCCATAACAAACGTCATGGGTTCCTCGCTCACAAGAATCAGCCATAAAACGCTCATGATGAACTCTGGCCCGGAAATATGCGTTCTCTCAACCAAGAGCTATGCCTCCCAGCTTGCAATACTCCTGCTGTTGGCTTTTTCGCTTGCAGGCAGGCAAACCGAGGGAAAACGCGTTTTAAAAGAGGCAACAGCCGGCATTCGCAGGGCAATAACTGAAAACTTGCAGCCAGCAAAAACTCTTGCAGCAAAAATGCGTAATTCAAAAGACCTCTTTGTTATAGGGAGAGAAGATGCCTTTCCAAGCGCTCTCGAAGCCGCTCTCAAAATAAAAGAAGTCAGCTACATTCATGCCGAAGGATTCCCAGCAGCAGAGCTAAAGCACGGCTCTATTGCCCTGATTGAAAAAGGAATTCCAGTCATTGCCTTTGTGACGCCTGAGAGCAGGAAAAGAATCCTTGGCAACTCAATGGAAGCCAAGGCAAGGGGGGCTTTTCTCATAGGGATTGGCTGTAACCCAAGCGATGTATTTGACGAGTTTTTCAGGGTTGAGGATAATGGCTTAGGGGGAGCGCTTGTCAGGATTGTGCCGGTGCAGCTCCTTGCCTACTTCCTTGCCCTCGAAAAAGGGCTTGACCCTGACAAGCCCCGCAACCTCGCCAAGAGCGTGACAGTCAAGTAGGTGAAACAAGTGGAAAAAATATTCGGAACTGACGGAATAAGAGGAAAAGCCAACGTTTACCCCATGACGCCGGAAATGGCGCTGAGGGTTGGAAAAGCGGTTGCGCTCTACTTCAAGGAAAAAAACAACAGGAAAAAGCACTCAATTGTGATTGGGAAAGACACGCGCCTCTCGGGTTACATGCTCGAAACTGCCCTCACAAGCGGCATTGTCTCGATGGGCGTTGACGTGTTTCTGGTAGGACCAATGCCAACCCCTGCAATCTCTCACCTCACAAAGTCACTGAATTGCGATGCCGGCATTGTCATAAGCGCTTCACACAACCCAAGCGAGGACAACGGCATAAAAATATTCAACACCAGGGGATTCAAGCTCGCAGAAGAAGCCGAGCTGGCCATAGAACGCATGATCTTGTCAAGAGAACTCAAGCCAGTGGCCCAAAGCCACGCTATTGGAAAAGCCCACAGGGTAAACGACGCACGCGGTCGCTATATCGAATTTGCAAAAAACTCCATTGAAAACACCAGGCTCAATGGTCTTAAAATTGTCATAGACTGCGCCAATGGCGCAGCATACCACATTGCCCCGCAGGTTTTCTCCGAGCTCGGCGCTGAAACAATTGTCTTAAACAACAAGCCAGATGGCTTTAACATAAACAGGAACTGCGGAGCCCTTCACCCCAGCGCAATGCGGGAAGCAGTGAAAAAAGAAAGAGCGGATATTGGCATTGCCCTGGATGGCGACGCGGACAGGCTAATAGTATGCGATGAAAATGGAAGAATAGTTGACGGCGATGCACTCCTCGCAATATTTGCAAAATACCTCCTTGAAAAAGAAATGCTTCCGTCAAAAAAAGTTGTTGTAACCGTCATGAGCAACCTCGGCCTCCACAAAGCCATGGAAGAGCTCGGCATAAAAGTGGTTGTCGCTGACGTGGGAGACAAGCACGTCATTGACGAAATGCAGAAAAACAACTGCGAACTCGGAGGCGAGCAATCAGGTCACATAATCTTCAGCCACTATAGTGCCACAGGAGACGGTATCATCTCTGCACTCCAGCTTGCCCGCATACTGGCTGAAACAGGCAAGAGCCTCTCTTCGCTTCCTCCATTCCTTGAAAGGTTCCCACAAGAGCTGGTCAGTGTTAAAGTAAAAGAAAAAAAGCCACTGGAAAAAATGCCGCTTGCCGTGAAAGAAATCGAAAGCGCAAAAATGAAACTTGGTGAAAACGGAAGAGTCATCGTGAGATATTCTGGCACTGAAAACAAGGCAAGGGTCATGGTTGAAGGAAAAAATAAAAACACCGTTAAAAAACTCGCTGAAGGCATCGCTCTCGCGATCCGGAAAGAAACAGGAATGTAACCCAAGGAAATGGCTCTAAAATGAAAAAACCATTTGCAACGAGGTGATTTGAAATTGAAGCCCCAAGAACTACTGGCATACACGAAGAGCAAAACCCAAAGCGCTCAAGAGACTGAGTTCTGGAAAATCATTGAAGAACTCGAGCGAACAAGCTTTTCCAGTACAGTGCTTGGAAGAATTGAAAAAAATGTGCACATTGAAGGAACGCTCTTCCTTGGCAAAGATGCGCTCATAAAGAGCGGAACAAGAATTGAGGGAAATGCTTTCATTGGCCGAAACTCAGTCATTGGGCCAAACGCCCTCCTGAGAAAAAACGTTGTCATTGGGGAAAACTGCCGGGTTTCAAGCTCTGAAATAAAGAACTCGGTTATCCTCGACAACTCAAACATACCGCACTATTCCTATGTTGGTGATTCAGTTGTCTGTGAGAGAGTGAACTTTGGAGCAGGGGCAAAGGTTGCAAACCTGCGTTTTGACAACAAAAACGTACACGTTTCAATTAATGGCAAAAAAATCGACTCCGGGCGAAGGAAACTCGGCGCGCTTGTGAATGCGGACTCAAGGCTTGGAATAAACGCCTGCATTAACTGCGGAATAATAATCGGCAAAAAATGCTTTGTTTTTCCTGGGGCAATTGTCAGAGAAAACCTTCCCAGTGGAACCATTAAAGAGAGATAGCTTAGAACCTGCAAAAGAAGCCGGTTTCAGTTAGCATTAAGGAATTGTGATCATATGTTCTCCGCAATGCAAAAGGTAACAAGTTTGGTTTTAATTGAACCATTAAAGAAGCGTGATTGTTTTCCGTCTTAGCAGGTTTGGGATTGCCGGAAGAATTAGTGTGCCAGCACTTTTCCTTCAACCCCGTCGACGAGAACCCTGCTTTTCTTTCCATCCTGCGATTCAATAATGCCCTCGAACACAGGCCAGTAAATTTCATCAATGCTCTTGATTACAAGTTTTTTCCATATCTTTCTCAGCAGCTCTGAAACATCCTTCTTTGAATACCGCTCGCTTTCCTTTAAGAGAACCTCGCTTTCAACCAATGGCATTTTCTGGATTGAGCTGTGCAGTGGGTGCAATGGCGTTGAAGGCAGGTCAAACTTTTTTGCAAGCTGGAAAAGCGTAACGTTCTTTTTCCTGGCTCTTTTCACCAGGCCGCGTTCTTCGAGTTTTTTCAACAGCCTGAGAATCTTTGATTCATCAAAGTAGAGCTTTTTTGAAATTGCCCCCAGGGTTTTTGGGGAAGAAAGGAGGTTAAGCACAAGCATTTCATCCTCTTTCAGGTCATACAATTCCTTCAAACCCTTTGATTCTGCAAAGCCTCCTTTTCCGTAGTGCAAGAACTCACCGCTCAGCGAGTTAACAAACAGGACGCCTTCCCTGAAAGCGTTTTTGTCGTTAAAGTAATTAAACTGCACCCTGAAAACAGGGATGTGCTTCAAGCGCGTTTCAGTCAAGCGCTGTCCCTTTCCAAGCAATCCAAAGAGCCGGCCAAGCTTTTTTCTCTTAATTATTTTTACTGCTTTTGCCTCGCTTATCTTTAACGGGAAAGCCAAGAGGCTCACGCTCTCCTCACTTGGCAGTTCAGCAGCCACTGGCTCGTTTCCAGTTTCTTCCACTGTTTCGATTAATTTTTCCTCGCCTGCCGCGGCTCTCTCCCCTGGCTTCATAAGACTGGCTTCGACGCTTTCCTTTACTTTCTTTTTTTCAACAGGGTTTAGCATCATTACATTGGAGCTCTCGTCAAGCATTGCTCCCTTTTCTTTCAGCACAGCTAGCACTTCATCGAGGGAAACGCTTGCTTCATACTTCCTGTTCATTGATTCAAGAATTCTCCTAAGTTCACCTACCTTAAAAGAGTGATCGCGCCTGAGCCGGTTCCAGTACATTCCAGCAATAAGCCTCTTCACTGCAGAGCTATCAAGCTTTTTTCTCACCTCCACTGTTTCTGCTTCTCTTCCCTCATGCTGGCTCATCCTTGGCCTTATCTTCATGAGAAAAGCCCTGCTGGTTTCCTCGCGCCTGTCGCCAACGAGAGCTGTTCCAACTGGCAGGGTTTTAATGAATGCCCCGGCCTTGTACTTGTGTGGGATAATGGTTGGAGTTCTCTTGTAAACAGCTTTTATGTCATCGTTAAAGATAAGCTTGTGAATCATTATTATGTCAAGCTGGCTTAACACGTGTGAGTCAATCGCTGAAGGCTGTTGCGTTGCAAACACCAGCGAGCACCCTGGCCTCCGCCCCTGCTTAACGTACTCAATCAAGCCATCTGTTGCCGGTGTTTTAACATTCCCGCTTGGGATAAGGGTGTGGGCTTCGTCAATGAAAAGCCAGGTGGGTGGAATCTCAAACTCTAGAAGCTCGGAGTCCTTTTCAACATCCATTCTCTTCGCGGCCTCTTTTCTTGTCGAAACCTTTCTGGCAGCCAGGATTCTCCTTGAAAGAATTCCAATCACAAGCGCGGTAACGCTGTCATCAAGGAACGAAGAATCAATTACCGTAAGCTGGTTTTCCCTGCTCAGCTCTGTTAATGGTGTGCCAGTTGAGTCAAATATGCCCCAGGTTTTTGCAGCGGAAAACCTTGAAATAATTGCCCGAATCGAGTCAGACTTGTAGCCCTTTTCCCTTGAATTCAATTCAGCATCATTCTCAAGGCAAAAAATAATGTCGTCAACATCGTACTCTTTTGCCTTTCCGCGAATCTTCTCACCCTCGGTTGTAACAAAGCCATTCCTTAGCTTTTCAAGCGCCTGCTCTAAAAGCAAGCCAGTTGGAGAAAACTTGTCAATGCCAAACGTGAGACACCAGTCATTCGCAGTCAAAAGCGATGGCCGGATTGAAAAGGTTGCATCATAGGTTTCCCTTGGCGTCTGCTTTTCCATTCCCTTTGGAATAAACACCATCATGTTATCCAGGCCATTTTTTTCAAGCCCCCATTTCCTGAGTGCCTCGAGCTCTTTTTCCTCGCGGTTAGGGAACTTCATGCTCCAGAAAACCCCAACCGGGTCAATGACAATAATGCCCACGTTCGGGTTCTTTAACGCGAGTTCTTCCGCTATCACTCCAAGGGCATAGCTCTTCCCGGAGCCACGGGCCCCACAGACAAATACAACATGTGGGTTAAGGCTGTCAAGAAAAACGTCTTTGCCATTGAATGCCTTTTCGGCAACTCGCCCTATGTGGAGTGCGCCCTCAAGGCCATACTTTTCGTAAACAGACTTTTTCCTGCCAATCAATACCGCATTCTTGCCATCCTGCAAAAACTTAAGCGCTGGCTTGACTGACTCGTCAACTGGCTCGACAATTTCCACAATGGGGCTGTTTTTTTCCTTTTCCCTGCGCTTTTTTTCACCCCTGGCTTTCCTCTCTCTTCTCACCTCTTCAATGCTCCTGGCTTCCTCCACAACCCCGATGCCTTCGCCTTCAATACTCCGGTCTTTCTCACCTGGCTCTTTGAATTCACTTTCATTTTTTTCTTTCTGCGTGTCCTTCTTGGCCAATTTTTCCCTTTTTGCAGGTTCTTTTTCATCACTTTTTTTTCCATTCAACGAGTTATCTTTTATGCCCCGTGAGTCAGTTTCTCTCTCTAACTTTTCACCAGGGCCCTCTTTTACACCCCTTGGCTCAGCTTTCCTCTCCAAGCCTTCGCTGTCCACCTTCTTTTTTTCCAGTTTCTCTCCTTCAACCAGGCTTTCACCTGTTTTCTCTTCGCTTGCTGAATCCTTTGCCGTGGCTTTTCCTTTTTCTTCCTCGATAAGCTTTTTTATGCGCTCCCTTGCTTTTTTCTTCTCTTCATCCAAGCCAAAAACCTCATCAAACTCGTCGCTCAATTCTTCTTCCAAGCCTTGTTCCACGCCCTTTTCCTTGCCTGCCATTTTCTCACCACACCACAGCGCACTAATATTAAGCTTTAACTATATAAAATTGTTGTGGCTAAATACACCAAATAGTGCCTCTTTGCTTTAAAGCAGCAATAATCGTTTGCTGAATGCCTGTCCCAGAGGCATTTAAAGCTTGCTGATATTATTATTTTGGATTAGAGGTGATTGAATGAGCATGATAACAATTGGAAACAAGGCACCCTCCAAGGTTAACGTTGTAATCGAGGTCCCAAGGGGCAGCAACGTAAAATATGAGGTTCACAAGGAAACCGGCATGATAAAAGTTAACAGGTTCTTGTTCACTGCGTCAACCTACCCATACAATTACGGTTTTATTCCTGAAACCCTCGAAGACGACCATGACCCGCTGGATGCCCTGGTAATAAACGATGAAGCAGTTGTGCCGGGCTGTATTGTTGAAGTAAAGCCCATCGGAATGCTTGTAACAGAGGACGAAAACGGCCCGGACAACAAGGTTATCACGATTCCAGTTGAACAAATTGACCCAACGTACAGCAGGATAAAGGAGCTCAAGGACCTTGACAACCACGTTCTTGAAAGAATCGCGCACTTCTTTGAAACCTACAAGGAACTCGAACCAGACAAATGGGTGAAAGTCCGCGGTTTCAAGGGCAAGAAAAAAGCCCTTGAAAGAATAAAATACTGCATGAAACAGTACACAGCAAAAGCAAAGCAATCCAGAAACAAGTAAATGCCAGTAAAAGTCGCAGGAATAGATTTAAGACTTTCAAAAGGTTTACTAAAAGACCTAGGCATGGCGAACGCTCCTCGCTTCAGCGTGGAGATGAAACCTTAGTTGCCGCGAAGAGAACGCCTTGGCTTTTAAACCAAGTTTTTTTACTCAAGTAGCCAATACAAGGATTGATAAACATACATTTAAATAGACAAATAACCAATATATTATTGTGTTTTAGTAAAGGGGGTATACAATAGTAAACCCCCTTCTTGTGATTTTACGAAGCTGATGATATTTACTGATTATGATAATTTCTGCAAAAGCATACAAGAAGCTGATCCTAATAGAAAGGAAAAAATAAGCAAATTTGCTAAATTTATTGTTGATTATTTAAGTAGTAAGGGTATTCTTAAAGTAACCTATGAAAATGTTGTCCGAACCTATGTGTATACAGGAGAATTTACAGACAATTTGGTAAATAGGTTAAACAAAATATCAGCAATGAAACCTCATGATAAAGAGTTAAAAGGTTTAGCAAAATATGCTGAAAAACAAAAGAATTGGCAAAGAAAATTTTTTGATATTTCTATTGGATTTGACTCTTTTGAAGTAAGAACTAAACCATTGCAATTCCAAAATAATAAAATATTCCAAAAGGGCATTGATGTTCAACTCGCAGTTGATATGGTAGCCCATGCTTATAACGATAGTTATGATGTAGCAATATTATGTTCAGGAGATGTTGATTTACTTGAATCTATAAAACTAACAAAAAATCTTGGAAAGAAAGTTATCGTTTGTTCGACATGGGAAACAAGTGCTAAAAATATCAGGAAAGAAGCTGATATTTATATAGACATGAGAACTTTTACTCCTGAGGAATTAGACAAATTTACAATAACTTCGAACAAATAAGGATGCCCTTCTTGCTTATCAATCACTCATTTTATATCGTCATACGAATGCAGAAAGAAATAAATAACACCTTGGCTTTTATTTCTTCAAGGAGGAGTATTAATTGGAAAAACTTGAAATTGTAAGGAGCATTTTTGCAATTGCAAGAGACCTGCTGTTAATAATTTTTCTAATCACTCTTGTTGCCGCTGGGTTTACTGTCATAAACTTTGTTAACTCAATTGATCCAAGCCAGCTCTCATGCGAGAACCTTGTGAACAGCGCCATGACTGGAAACATAGACCAAATAATCAGCGGCAGCGGAGGAGGCGAAACAGGACAGCACTACACGCCAAGTGAGGAAATGCTCTCCCTCATGAGCGAAGCCGAGGCAGCAGCAGTAAAAGGAGACGAAACAACAGCAGCAGAAAAACTCGACAAGCTAAGGTTATTATGCGAGTCAAAAGGCTACACTGAAGCAGTGCAAAAAATTGACGAGTTAAAACTTGCAATACAACAACAAAACTACGTGAAAGCACTTTCAACAGCAACCCAGCTCAAAAAAATGTTCGGGCAATAAGCGATGTCATAATTGCAAGCCTCTAACCACACTGCTCTGCCAACCAAACCAACAAAAACTTAACCCGCCCAATCCTTCTTACAGGGGCCCATGGTCTAGTGGTAGGACGCAGCCTTCGCAAGGCTGAGGCCGCGGGTTCGAGTCCCGCTGGGTCCACTCCTGCCTTTTCTTTTTAGAAAAAAGAAAAGGTAAGTTGCGAAAAGAAAAACTAAGAATGAAATCAGTTGCGAAAAAGAAACTATGTTTCAATAAATAAATGGCAGGTTGCGAAAGAAAAAATAGGAATGAATCCAGTTGCGAAAAAGAAACTATGTTTCAATAAATAAATGGCAGGTTGTGAAGAAAGAAACAATGCTTGGGTTAAATCAATGTTTTGCCTGTAGGGAAACCTGCAGCGAAAGAGAAAAACGAGCTTTTTTTTGATTTCATTTTTTTGAAAGGACTCTGCCAAAAGCAGGCTCTGGCAAAAAATAAACAATATTAATCCTTTCCTGTTCCATAATAGTATAGGTTAGGGGCTGTGAATGGTTTTGATTGCA
>Ga0190313_1000774_pt1 | contig 18144 bp, 16 predicted proteins | sample 4870071011_MG_FD_169989 | JGI IMG/M metagenome (GOLD analysis project Ga0190313, IMG submission 169989) | Hydrothermal vent sediment bacterial communities from Southern Trench, Guaymas Basin, Mexico - 4870-07-10-11_MG | ecosystem: Environmental > Aquatic > Marine > Hydrothermal vents > Sediment ...
ACTCTCTTTTTGCTTTTGAACTTGGGAAATTTTGCAAGTCCCTTAAAGAAGTTCTTGAACGCCCTGTCAAGCCACTTTACCGCTTCTTGAAGTGATTGACTGTTTGCTTCTTTAAGAAACGTGTATTCTTCTTTGAGTCTCGGAAGGAGTTTTTTGTATTCGTAGTAATTCCATTTCTTGCTATCTTTTTCGTAACTCTTCTTTGCTATTTCAAGGATCTTGTTATAGACAAATCTGCAGTGTCCTATCTGGCGGTTTAGAAACTCTATCTGTTTTTTCATAGGATAAAGTTTGAATCTGCAAACGTAGAGCATCTATTTCCTCTTCTGAGCTTCTATATACTTGCGTATTACATCTTCAGAAATTGAAGCTATCGTTTCTATGTAGTAAGATGGGTTCCACAAATGTCCCTTCCATAGCTTCTTTTTAATCTCTGGAAACTTTAAAAACAGTTTTCTTGCACTTATTCCTTTCACCATCTTTACTATGTAAGAAGGTGGTATTTTCGGGTGCGCTGGTACAAAAAGGTGAACGTGGTCTTGCTCTCCTACCTCTACCATTGCTACTTCAAAACCTTTTTCTATCCCAGTCTCCACTATCACTCTCTTTCCCTATTAACGCATATCACGTATTACGTCTCACGTATCACGTATTACGTATTACGTCTCACGTCTCACGTAGCCGCCGTGCGCTGTATCTCCCCTTTGAAAAGGGGAGGATTAGCGCAAAATTTATCCTAACGCGAAGTAAACCCCCCTTCTTCCTATTGTCATCACTTGCATCCGACATTCATTCAAAGACTGCCATTTGCTTTGCTGCCTTTTCCCTCTGAATCCTGGAAGCGTCTCTGGTTGTGACAAAATAGAGGCATTTCGTGGTGCAAACGGTGACGCATGCCGGCTTGAGTCCCTGATCAATTCGATCCATACAGTAATCACATTTTACGACTTTCCTGGTTTCGGGGTTCCATTGAGGAGCACCCCATGGGCATGCATTCATACAAGCCTTGCACCCTACGCAAAGCTCCTCATCGACAAAAACAATTCCATCGTGTCTCTTTTGTATGGCACCTGTGGGACACACTTCAACACACCAGGGCCTTTCACAATGATAACAGGACATGAACTTGTAAAAAGCCCTAGGAAGTCGGCCCACAAAACGTGGTCCCACCTCAACAATTTCACATAACTTGGGACCTTCCGGCAGCTTTTTATTGCTCTTGCAGGCTATTTCACAAGCACGGCAATTAATGCACCTCTGAGCATCCTGTATAAGGTAATACTGGCTCATCAGCAATCCTCCCGATATTCATTACGCCTTCGTGTAGGCACGGCGAACCGTAACAATCGTATCATCCAATGCCGGACTTCCGCCGATCATATCCGACCTGTTTTCCACTAGAACACCATCGGCAATACCTTTGTCATAGCACCTCTCAGCCAAGCGAGCTTTGTGCCCAAAGCCGTGAAGCATGAAAACCGCTTCAGGATGAATAAGATCGGTTACTAAAGCCCTGATTTGTCCATGTCCCACCGAAGAAGAAATCTCTACTAAATCTCCATTGTTTATACCCAAGCGCTCTGCCTCTCTGGTATTTATCCATAGCACATTCTCTGGAATCTGTTCGTTTAAATATGGGTTATTCTGAGTGGAAACATGTGTATGAATCGCGCAGCGCCCAACCAGTAAGCGGTATTGTCCTTCAGGAGGCGGCATGACCGGTTCGTAAGGAGGAAAAGAAGGATAACCTGCCTTTTCAAGCAGAGAAGAAACAAATTCTATCTTCTTCGAGGGAGTTTTCAGCTTGAGACCATTTTCTCGATCCCAGAATATCTGTTTGTCGGTGTAGGAAACAAAACCTTTGGCTTCAAAATCATTCAGTGTAAAACCGGTGCCTTCAAGTTGCCACCTGACGAGATCTTCCATTGTCTCGTATGGGAAAAACTTTCCAAAGCCCATCTTGGCAGCCAATTCTTTTATAATGATAGCATAGGGTTTCGTGTCATATTTTGGAGGCACAGCCTGTCTTCGCAGAAACATCTGTGGTTTCAAACCGTTTACCTGTTGAACGCAATCGGTCCTTTCCAAAAAAATCGACTCAGGAAGAACTATATCTGAATACCATGCAATATCACTCCACTGGATATCAACGGTTACAACAAGATCCAGTTTTTCCAACGCCCTTTCCATCAAGCCTCTGTCCGGGATGGACATGAGAGGCTCAAATCGGTTAGCAATGAGCGCTTTGATTGGGTATGGGTCCTCTTTTAATATGGCGAAGGGGAGTAGCTGCCCCACCCCATGATTCGGATCGGGCAAAGGTAAATCTTCCGTGCCTACTTTGTCAAACCTGACCTCATCAACTTTAGGAAGATCCTTCTGTTCAGTGAGTTTGCGAGCGGGCTTACCTCCAACTTCACCGGGGCCTTTTTTGAAGAAAATGCCACCCTTAGACTCCACGCTTCCCATCAATGTGTTGAGAATGAGAATTGACCGTCTCAAATAAATTTCATTTGGATGGCTGGCCCCTCGGTAACCATAATGGAAAACTACATGAGGCTTTTGCTGCGCTACCTCACGAGCAAGATTTACTATTTCTACAGCAGAAATACCCGTTTCTTTTTCAGCCCATTCGGGAGTGTAAGGTTGCATAAATTCCTCAAGCTTTGAAAAGCCTTCAACCCATCTTTCCACAAATCCAGCGTCGTAAAGCTTTTCCTTAATGATGACATGAATAAGCGCATAGTTTAGGGCAAGGTCAGTGCCGGGGCGAATCATGAAGTAACGATGAGCCTTTGTTGCCGTTACAGTAACCCTGGGATCAATGTAGGTAATTCTTGCGCCATTTTCCAGCGCTTCCATCAAGAAGTTAACTGGCTTTACTTCCAGCGTTTCAAAGAAGTTCCTCCCGTAGAATATGATGTGTTTAACGTTTTTATAGTCTATTCCTATCTGAGCATCGGTGTATCCAAACATAGATCGACAGGCCGTATTTACCGAACCTTTACAAATGGCATCGTGGGTAAAGTGGTTCGGGCTACCGATGCAGCGTAAGAAGGTTTTGGAAACATGTGTGGCTAGGTTGGCCCGTTCGCCTAGTACGACACTTCGACCCCCGTACTTTCGGATAATTTCCTGAAGTTTCTCGGCTAGTAAATTAAGTGCTTCATCCCAGCTAACTTGCTTCCACTGCCCAGATCCCCTGGGTCCTGTTCTCACCATTGGAGCCTGCAAACGCTGGGGATCATTAAACAACCCTATCGCGGCAGCTCCTCTAGGGCAAAGACTCCCTTCAATCCCGGGAACGTGAGGGTTCCCCTCAATCCACTTAACTTGCCCGTCTTCCACCTCAACTTTGATCGGACATCGCACAGAGCACATAAAACATAAGCTGTAGACGGTTTTGCTCATGGATCCACTCCTTCATACAAAATGAATTTCTGCCAGCCAAACCATATTTCAAAAAGTACAGTGCTTCCCCTGTTATCGGCATTGAGACCGGCAATCCTTTCATGCAAACACCGTTCCTTTAAGTGTGACACTAACGAATCGATTTTTTTGGACACTATTTGACCGCGAACCCGACGACGATGAGAATAACCAAGAGGCTTCAATAAGGTTATTATATCTTGCACAGCTCATTTTTTGGAGGAGTACACGCAGTAGCTTTTGTGATGTGCACCTTGATCAACATACCAGAAAGGCAAAAATTTATTGCACTGCAAGCTATTTTTGCACCCTTCTTTCACATTGAAGTAAATTAGATTTTTGTGATTAGTAGCGCAAAATTGTTTTGCACTAAATATAGCTTTGTCGATAACTCACCGGTTGTAAAGTAGGTTTTCACAGTCATGTGCATAGGCCAAATTTCGCAAAATGGTGACCCATAAAGAACCGCCCCCTCTCCTGGCATTAGCCTTGCTTAGTGCATGGCTGGCCAAGTGATTGCGGGGATCCCCATTGCAAAGCTACACCGCGCGGGCAAAGGCGAAAGCTAAAACTGCAAACAGGAGGTGACTTGAATGAAGCAAAGTTACAGGGCTCTTCTAATTCTTGGTCTTGTAGCAGTCATGCTCGGATGGATTGGCTTTCTTCATGTTGGCATGGCTCAGGAAAAGGCGGGAGATCTGGGACTGGCTGGAAAGCTGGGCAAAATTATTGCTGAAACCCCAAAGTGCAGCGGTGAGCTTACGAAGGGATGCATTAATCCGGATGCTCCTAGAGGCTATCTTGGCATCCCGGGGGCACCCAAACCTTCGTACATTGTAGGATTACTTTGGGCAATCTGGGTCGGGTGGATATTTTCCACAGTCGGTGCTTTTGGCGGCATAATGGCAGGAGTGGGACACATAACGATTTTTGGCCTGGCCAACTACGCCAAAAGCTTCAAAACTACCAATTTTGCTCTCAACAAATTCCTGACCGACAGTATTCGCGTTTCAAACCAATTCCTCGTGGGACTTAGTGCTCTCGTTTCCACCATTAACTATGCGAAAATGAAACGCCTTGTAGCTCCTCTCGGGATCGCAATGGGTGTAGGTTCTATCATTGGGAGCACCTTGATACCTATCCTTACGGCCGGAAAGATTAGTCTTAAGGCTTACCTAGGATACTTCGGTATTGCCGTATTCCTTGTTGCCGGCTTTATGTTCTACGGAACGACAGAAAGAGGACGCTCAAAGAAAAAAGCTGCGAAGGAAGCTGCTGATCGTTTTGAACAGGCCGTTAAGTCCGGAAAGGATGTTCATGAAGGAGTTGCGATTCAAAAATTTTCTCTCACTGAATGTGCATTTACCTTCTATGGTGTTGAATTTCGATTTAATCCCTTGCTTGTAGCCCTAGGCGGTTTCTGTATTGCTTCGCTAGCCTCTTTCCTTGGAATTGGTGGAGGTTTCTTGCTCGTACCATTTATGACCGATCTGGTCAAACTTCCAATGTTCATCGTTGCCGGTACTTCGGCATTAATTGTTCTAATTGGCATGGTTGTAAGCATATTCAATTACATGGTCGTAAAAGGGGTTATGGTGTGGTGGTCTTTTATTGGCGTGGAAATGATAGGAATTTTTATAGGTTCCATGATTGGTCCAAGAACGCAGAAGTACATTCCCGACATTTGGCTTAAGAGGCTCTTTGTGCTTTTGGCCATTTACGTTGGAATCCGTTATACATCCAAGGGATTCCTCGGCCACAGCATCGTGCCTCCTTATTAATAAGGGCTGAAAAAATTAGAGGGTTGTTAAAAACTTAAGGAGCATGCCCTGGGTCGGGGGCGTGCTCCTATCTTTGGTCACTACACAGAACATGAAGCATCAACGTGGCGTGTGGTGCTGATTTTTTGAATACTCTATGGCAGGACACCATCCAGGAGCTTATAAATGGGTAAAATTTATCTTTTCCTAGATCCTTACCTGATCACGCTTTATCGACTGGTAAAGGATCCAATTATCGGTTTTTTCTTGGGCACTTTCCTCCTTGCTACAACAGCGGTTATTATTGGACAGTTTTCAATATCCTTGGCCTTTCTGGTGAACCGCCGCTATGTGGAGAAATTAAATAGTCAGCTTGTCTATTGGAACAACCTATCCGTGGACGCTTTGAAGAGGGGAGATAAAGAAACCTATAAAAATGCAAATAATGAAGCAAATCAGTTTTTTGGAAAACTATTCTTTCTTTCTATTGCCTATTCCGCTGCTTCCTTGTGGCCAGCTCCTTTTTTGCTTGGCTGGATGCAAATGAGATTTGGTTCAATTGAGTTTCCAATTCCTTTTTCACTTCCCGTGATAGGTTCTAACATAAGTTATACGGCCATATTTATTCCCTTTTTCATAATTGTTTATTTGACTTTTCAGAAATTACAATCTCATCTTCCGTATTTTCGGAAAATACACGCAATATTAGAATCCTACGAAAATGAAAAAGCAAAATTGAAGAGTCTCACCGCCAGATAAAATCCGATCAAAAAAAGCGGGTGGTTGATCATCAACTCACAATCAACTACCCGCTCATGGACCTTTTGCTAACTACGCCGTCCAGACCTCAAATGGCCATCCCACGAGACCCCCTTCAATGAACCACACTCGGTCAAACCCGGCGGCGTTGAGTATTCTCTGAGCTTCATAACCTCTCATGCTAACCTTACAAAAAGCCAGAATATCTTTGTCCTTCGGAAGTTCGTTGACTTTTTCCCTCAATGCACCCAGCGGAATGTGTACGACCCTGTCGTCTGGTAACCTCATTTGATTAAATTCATCAGGCGTCCTGACATCTAGAAGTACCAAATCCTTTCTCTCATCCATCCATTTCTTTGCTTCAAGAGGGTTCAGGCCATTTGCAAGGCCGTTCATTTTATTAAGGAGCACGTGTGCTGCCGTCGCAATTGGATCTATGGGAGGCGAAAACGGTGGGGCATAGGCAAGGTCGACATAGGCAAGTTGATCTAAGGTTGCTTTGAATTGAACCGCCATTGCGGCTACATCAATTCGCTTTGCCGCATCACCCATACCGACCACTTCCGCCCCAAGGATTGTTCTATATTTCCGGGACGCAATAAGCTTGATAGTTAGAGGTTTTCCCTCCATATAATGAGGTTTATCCGGTCCTGTCCAGACCGCAGACACCACATCAATGTTGAGGCTTTTTGCCATTGCTTCAGACAAACCGGTTCTGGCAACAGTCACTTCGAAAACCTTGCATACGCTGGTGCACGCAATCCCCGGAAAGGGGCTGGCAATGCCGGCAATGTGATTGGCTATCACTCGTCCATGCTTGTTGGCCGTAGAACCAAGAGGTATGAATAAAGGTTGTCCTGTTATCGGATGAACGTAAAAGTTGAGCACGCAATCTCCCCCGGCATATATATCGGGATCGCTTGTCTGACAGTAAGAATTGACCAAGATACCGCCCTTAGGGCCACAGGCGAGACCTGCTTCTTTTGCAAGAATGTCGTTGGGGCGTACGCCAACGGCAACAATAACCAAATCCGCAGGCAATTCACGCTTATCCGTTTTAACCGCCTCAACACTTTCGCCTCCAAGAATCTCCTTAACAGTTTCACTGGTAAAAATTGAAACCCCTTTCGATTTCATGAATTTCTGCACCAGAAGCGCAAGTTCCCGATCCAGAAACTGAGGAAAGATCTGATCAAGCATCTCCACGATAGACACATTCAGGCCAACCTCTGCAAAGGCTTCCGCCATTTCTATGCCGATATAGCCGCCACCAACGATAACCACATTTTTGGCTTTGCCCTGGTCAATTAAATTCCGAATATTCTGAGCATCGTCGAGATTTCTTACAAAAAACACGTTCCGCTTATCTATCCCGGGTATTGGCGGGCGAACTGCCGTTGCTCCGGTAGCAAGAACAAGCTTATCGTACGGAAGGCTATACTCTTCACCGGACCGTAAATCCCTAACGACTACTGTCTTACTTTCTCGATCTATCTTTATCGCTTCGGTTTTTGTAAGAACCTTAACACCCTTTACTTTTTCGAAGAAAACGGGCGTCCTCGGAACGCCCACCGGTGTTTCCACCAGAGCACTCAAGTTGTTAAACAGGCCTTCAACATAATAGGGTATTCCACAAGCCCCAAAAGAAACATGTTCCCCCCTCTCCAACACAGTAATTTCCGCTTCAGGCATTAGTCTCTTCAATCTTGATGCAGTTTTCGGTCCACACGCAACAGCGCCGATAACAACAATCTTAAGTCCTTTTCCGCTTCCCATTGCTCCCCCCTAAAATTTTCAATTGGTCTGGACAAGATTGGTAAGAATCATAACATACAGCTTGCCAGTAGGGCAAGTTAATGGTTATATAACATTACATTCCATCGTTCATGTTATGGTGAATTGGAGTAAACATGAAACCACTCAAGGCTATGGATTCCCATTGTCACGCTGATATTCTCCTCGAGAGAGCGCCCAACTTTCCAAGACTATATAAAGATTGGAAAATCGGTGGGATAACTTGGTCATATAACGAAAGAATCAGTTCTTATAAAGAATACCCATCATACTGGAATAGACAAAGGCAACTCGTACAAACACTCAGGCAACAGGGCATTCCATTCTTTTATTTGGTAGGTATTCATCCCAGGTGCATACCCAAAGATCTGGCACAATGCCGCGAAATGCCAAAATTGCTGAAAGATGCTCTCAAGGAGCACATGGAAAATCCTCTATGTCTGGGCATTGGCGAAATAGGACTCGACGAAAGCAATGCTGAAGAAGAAAAAATCTTTCGCTGGCAACTTGAAATAGCGGAGAAAATCACCATACCAAAAAAGCGTATTGGTATACATACTCCACGCAACAAGAAGAAAGAAGTGACAGAAAAAATTATCCGACACCTGGAGTATTTCGAGCCCCTTCACCCTTTTATTCTTATTGATCACGTTCTCCCTGAAACCTTTGAAATGGTGTTTGAGAGAGGTTACTCGATAGGAATAACACTTCAGGAAGGGAAGGCATCGGTGGAAGATGTAGCAAATCTGCTGGAACGTTATCCCAATAGGATGTCTGCTGTAATGCTGAATAGCGATAGCGCAAAGGGCATATCTGAGCCTTACCTTGAGTTTTTAGAAAAGGGAATTTTGGAGGATCAAGAGTTGAGGAAGGCCATGCTTGTTGGCAATTGTGTGAACTTTTTTAACCTTGATGAAGGGAGGTTAAAGCCATGAAGAAAGTTGCTATTGTAGGATGTGGAGCTTACATAGATAGTGGCTATGGTTGTCCAGGAGAGTGGAGGTGTCTCAAGGCGGCGGCCATGGGTGAGGGAAAATTCGATGAACAATCTCAGGTTATTTTCTGGATTACTTGCGAATGTCCTGGAAAGACTGTCGTTCCGAACATAAAAATGGCAATGCAACTTTCTGAAGTAAAGCCAGATAAAATCCATTTGAGCACGTGCCTCGTGGGTTCCAAACCACTATGCCATTACTATAAGCCAGAAGAAATGGCAAAAATGATAGAAGAAGCTGTTGGAATACCCGTCGTTATGGGAACTCACGAATATAAGAAAAAGTAATTTCTTACAAAGAAAACAAAGGGCGTGCATATCACGCCCTTGTGAATGAGTCCATCATACGATTTAATTACATTACATCCTTATCACTTTCTTCAACAGCTTTATCTATCTCGGCCTTAAGCTGAGGCGGCAGGCCTGGAATATCCACATTTAGAAAACCGCGAACTATTGTCGAGGTAGCCTCGTCTTCAGTCAACCCTCTGGCCATTAAATAAAAAATTTCTTCCTGGGCAATCTTTCCAACGGCGGCTTCGTGAGACATCTCAACACCATCGACATGCCCTTCAAGCTCAGGAATAGCGTGGATGATACCACCGTTTAGGATCAACCCTCTGCATTCTAGATGCGCTTTTATATCGGGTGATTTACCAATAAGGTGTCCTCTGGCGATTATGTGACCGCCATTGCTTATGGCCCGAGATACAATTTCAGCCCTATTACCGGGATGATTGAGAAATACTTGTCCGCCAACGTCGTAAGTGGAACCGGGGGTTCCGACAAGAATGCTATAAAATCTGGCAACAGCATCAGGACCGATCAAATGCGTGACGGGATACATCTGAAGCGATTTAACAGGTTTCATGCAAATATAGTTGCTCAGAAAGAGTCCTCCTTCTTCAACAAGAGCAGCAGATCTCGGCCTTATGTGCATTTCCTCTGCCCAGTTGTGAATCATGGTAAAGGAAAGCTTGGCATTTTTTTTCACAAAAAACTCGGAAATTCCAATATGTACTCCCCGTTTAGTCGTGTGGGCGGTAGCACAGCCGGTTATTATGTGAAGCTCGGATCCTTCCTCAGCAATAACGATGTTATGCACATTTTGCTGGAGATTATCCTTTTCCATAAACATACACGCTTGAATCGGATAAATGCTTTTTGCTCCCGGTAAGGCTCGAATAACATAGCCATCATGCAGTTCCAATTCCGCCGCCGCCGTGTATTTATCGGTATCAACGGAAACAAGTTTCCAATAATAATCCCAAATCCAGCCGTACTTTTCCAAGGCAATGCGCAAAGGAATGACCTCTATTCCCTCTTGCTTAACGTTACAGTGAACTACACCAACGTCTTTCTGGAAAAAAGTACCGGACCTTCCATCTTCCGTTACATCAATCCCAGCCATTGCAAGCAACTCTCGCTCTATGGCCGGAAGAGCACATAACTCTTCATGGCTCAAAGGTTTTGGCGGAGGAGCTTCCTTTTCGTACTGATCGAGATCAACATCCTCACCTATCGTGGCATTTTTATCTTTGGCTTTAAGCGCTAGTTTCTTGTATTGTTCCCTAATATGCATCGCACACATTCCTCATATCCAATGTTAGCTATACACTTGAGAATTTCCCTGGGATTTTCTACACAACTTAACACACCGTCATATAAGACCTGACCCTTCGATGCGGTTACATAATCAAGGATATGACCCGTATGAGTAATAACGAGTCCCATTTTCCTGCGTTCCCGTTTCTGCTGACGGATGGGTTTATCGCCTTTCACCTTCACCTGAAAATCTTGACCCAGCAGCCGGGCAATGGTTTTACCCACTAGTTCCATATTTTCAAGGTCAACGCCTGATTCCGGTTCATCAAAAAGTAGCAAATCCGGATTTTGCGCCATCAATTGAAGCAGTTCAGAACGCTTGATTTCCCCACCGGAGAAACCATCATTTACATCCCTGTCCAGAAAATCCTCAAAATTAACTGCTTTTGCCATTCCTTCCACATCTATGTCTTCTCTGCCTCCAGCACAAATCTTAATCAATTGGCGCACCTTAAGTCCTCTCAGAGTAGGAGGTCTTTGAAAGGACATACCAATTCCCATGCTGGCGCGTTCGTGGGTTGGCATGTTCGTTATGTCAACCCCTTTGAAATAAATTCTTCCCGCCACAACCTTGTATTGGGGAAATCCCATAATGGTCATGAGAAGAGAAGTTTTTCCTGATCCGTTAGGTCCGAATAGTATATGAGTTTCACCGGGCTGAATTTCCATGTCGATGTGTTTTAGTATCAATTTCCCGGCAAGCTCAACCTGAAGATCTTCAATAACGAGCATAACTAACGACTCCTTAATGACTTAGATTCAGTAATACCTGAAGGTTCGGGTATCAATAGAACTTTTCTCCAAAAAATCAACCCAATATTTTAAGCGAAATTCGGAATTACCAACGTAAGCCGCAGTGGGCAACACCCATTCGGGAAATTGTGAGTAAAAGAAATATATCCGATTGGTGGGTCAGTATCCAGCAATGCTTTAAGTTACTAAATTTTCTCGCCAGGTTTGATTCTATGAGCCATGTTTCTTCTTCCTTCTAGAGGTAGCGGAACAGGAACTTGAAAACCTGCTCCAACTACCTCTAAAGTTTTTATTCATCACTGTTCATGTAATAGTCTAAGCCGAAATGGGTTATCTGTTCCTCACCCATCAGATAGCGAAGAGTATTCTTAAGCTTCATGAGCTGGATAAAGAGATCATGTTCGGGATAAAGGTTTTCCTTGTGCATGGGGCTTTTGAAATAAAATGAAAGCCACTCTTGAATACCGCTCATGTTAGCTCGCTGAGCGAGATCCATAAACAAAACAAGATCTAGACAGAGAGGTGCAGCTAGTATGCTGTCTCGACATTCAAAATCTACCTTTATGTGCATTGGGTAACCGAGCCATCCAAAAATGTCGATGCAATCCCAGCCTTCTTTGTTATCACCGCGTGGAGGATAATAATTGATCGTTACTTTATGATAATAATTTCTGTAAAGGCTTGGGTACAGATGAGGCTGGAGAATATAATCAAGAACAGACAACTTGCTTTCTTCCTTTGTCTTGAAAGAATCTTTGTCGTCCAAAACGAGACCATCACGATTTCCAAGGATGTTAGTGGAATACCAACCCTCAAGCCCCAGCATCCGAGCTTTCAATCCAGGGGCTATAATAGTTTTCATGAGGGTCTGGCCGGTCTTGAAATCCTTACCTGCTATGGGAACCTTATTTTGGCGAGCCAACTCAATTAAAGCCGGAATGTCTACGGTGAGATTAGGTGCTCCGTTTATGTAAGGAATACCCATCTCTAGCGCAGCAACCGCATAAATCATGCTAGGTGCTATTCTTGAATCGTTGTCTTCCAAAGCCTGAAGGAATTCGGGAAGGGACTGATGAACTTTATCCGGTTTCATGTAAACCTCGGTGCTCCCGCACCATATCATGATGCATCTAGAAACATTGTTCTTTTTGCAAAAATCTTCAATATCTTCCTTTACGGCATCCACCAACTCTCGAAGATTCGTACCTTTTTTGACATGACTCCCATCCAGATTTCTAACGAAACGCTGATCAAAAACAGCCGGCATCGGCTTTATCGAACTCAGAAAATCCCTAACTGATTCCAGATGATCCCCGCTGAGCACGCGGGCATACTTGGCAGCCTCGTATAAATTCGCATCGTATATGTCCCAACCCCCAAAAACCAGGTCATTCACATCAGCAAGTGGAACAAAGTCCTTAATTCTTGGAGCCCTATGTTCATAGCGTTTGCCAAGGCGTATGGTTCCTAACTGTGTAAGCGACCCAATAGGTTCACCAATGCCTCTACGTATAAGTTCCACGCCTGCAACAAAAGTGGTGCTAACTGCTCCGCCTATACCGGGGATAAGTACCCCCAGCCTACCTTCTGGTGCTCTTATGTTTTCCTGCCTTCTTATCTCTTCCCTTTTCAAAGCTCAACCCTCCGTTTTTACAAGGATTTTCACGATTCAATCCGCCTAAATTTCTCAGTGAAAATAGCCCTAAAGATAAAGCTAAGTCAAGTGAGGGATAGAAGGGTCCTGGATCCAACTCAAATTTATCAAGGCACCAATGATAAATTCTGGAAAAAATGCTTTTTTTGCGGTAACAGTAAGTTGGGTTTTCGACAATCTTGCACTGTCAATGAGACGGTTGAACTGGAAATATGATAAGTACGCACTTGATCAGGAAAATTACAGAGGTAGATCCTCAGCTTCGAGAAATCCTCTTGCTGATTCTCGAAGAGATAGAAAGGCAACGTGCTCAGTGGGAAGAATCTGTAACTAAGACCGAGTTTAATGAGCTCAAGGAAATAGTTCAGGATCTAGCTCGAAAGATATCTAAGCTAACTGAAGCACAAAAACAAACTGAAGTAAGACTTAACCAACTAGCCGAAGCACAAAAACAAACCGAAATAAGACTTAACCAACTAACTGAAGCACAAAAACAAACTGAAATAAGACTTAACCAACTAACCGAAGCACAAAAACAAACCGAAGCAAAACTTAACCAACTAGCTGAAGCACAAAAACAAACCGAAATAAGACTTAACCAACTAACTGAAGCACAAAAACAAACTGAAGCAAGACTTAACCAACTAGCCGAAGCACAAAAACAAACTGAATTCAGAGTTAACAAGCTGGTTGAAACACAGGAGAAAATGCAACAGCAGTTGAGTGAACTGGTAGAAGCGCAGAAAAAAACCGAAAAAGAAATTGCCAAGCTCACTCGGGGACTTTCACGAACGAGGAAAGATCTCGGAGGATTATCAAGAAGCGTGGCTTATGCGCTGGAGAATGAAGCTTACCGCCACCTTCCGTCATTACTCGAAAAACGCTTTCAGATCAAGTTGCTTGAACGACTTATCAGAACGTCAATTGAAAACGAGGAAATAAACATTTTTGGAAAGGGTCGACAAAATGGTAAAGACATTTTCCTTGTCGGGGAAGCGGTGCTAAAGCTCGATGATACGGCTAAACTGAGAGCGGTCTGGAAAAAGGTTCAGCTTGTCAAAGAACAGTTCGGTGTTGATGTGGTTCCAATCCTGGTAACCCATTTCGCCAAACCCTCAGTTCTAGAAAAGGCCCAGAAGGCTGGTATCATTGTGGTACAGAGCTTCGAGTGGATCTGAAAGTAAAATGCATTATACCAATCCTACCAATCGCATTCACAGATTTACAAACTTGAAATAACGGAGTGATCACATGGAAAAACCTTCAATCGAACAGGTGCAAGAGTTTTGTCTTGCCGTACTAAAAGGTGCATCAGAAATTGCCATGGATTCCTACGGCAAGGGACGACCGGAATTGAAGTTTGATTTTGACCTCGTCACAAAAGTAGAAACGGAAATCGACAACTTCATGCGCGACGAAATTGGTAGTAAATATGGCGATACCAGAATCTTTCAGGAAGGTGGAGTGGAGGGTGAGTATAAACACGGTGCGAGTGGTTTGATGTAGGTTTTCGACGCACTCGATGGTGTTGCAAATTATCAGGCCGGCATTTCTTTGTGGGGCCTGTCTATAGCCTTAGTTGAAAATTTTTGGCCTATATTTGGTGCGTATTACATGCCTGCAACGGAAGACATGTTTTGGGCCTTTGCGGATAACAGGGCATATCACAACGGAGAACCCATTGAAATTGTAGAGGCAGAACCGACTAATAATGAAAGCCTCCTTTTTACATACTCTCGATTTCACGATCACTTCACCACAATCTTCCCTGGAAAAATAAGAAACCTTGGCTGCACGGGTGGCCATATTTGTTATGTTGCCAAAGGTAGGGCTGACGGAGCAATCCTCCACAATGTCTCTTACCGTGATCTTCTGGCGCCAGCCATTATTCTGGAAGCGGCTGGAGGAAGCATAGAATACATCGACGGCAGGCGATTTGATGTAAACGAATTTTTGGACGGCAGGAAAATCAAAGAATTCCTTCTGGCCGCTCGCAAAAACGAGCACGACCAACTCAGAGGCTACCTATTAAGGACAGATATAAGCGCCTACTGAAGTGCGGAAAAGTGCGGAAAAGCCGTGCACCTCTATCTTCTAACGTGCACGGCTTCTCTATTACTGCAATTTAGTCTAAACTACCTTTCACAAAGCTCTACAAGTACTCCGAAGGTCGATTTTGGATGGAGAAAAGCAATTTTAGCTCCCCCAGCACCAATCCTTGGTTTTTCGTCTATCAAGCGCACGCCCTGTTTTTTTAATTCTTCCAGGGCTTCCTCAAGATTTTCCACCCTGAAAGCAATATGATGGATACCCTCCCCTTTCTTCTCAATAAACTTAGCAACAGGACCATCTGGAGAAGTTGATTCCAGTAACTCTACTTCCGTGTCCCCAGCGGGGAAGAAAGCCGTCGTCGTCTTTTGTTCTTCCACTGTTTCAGAACCTTCGTAATGCAATCCCAGCAACTGTTCATAAAGTTTCCGAGCTTCATCAATACTTTTTACGGCAATGCCTATGTGATCCACTTTCAATATTTTCATCGTCCCGCCCCCTTTTTAGCGTCTTCTGACGTTTTTCTCTATAAAGTCCACAATTTCATAAGTGGGAGTTCCAGGACCAAAAATCCCTGCTACGCCCATCTTTTCAAGTTCCTCCGCATCATCCTGTGGAATTATACCACCTCCAATCACCATAACATCATCCATGCCCTTTTCTTTTAAGAGCTCCAGCACTCTGGGGAAAAAATACATGTGAACTCCCGAAAGACTGCTTATGCCTATAACATCAGCGTCTTCCTGAAGCGCTGTTTCTACAATCATCTCCGGCGTTTGCCTCAGCCCGGTGTAAACCACTTCCATACCCGCTTCGGCTAAAATTCGAGCCAGCAACTTGGCTCCTCTATCATGCCCGTCAAGACCTGGCTTAGCAATTACAACCTTTATTTTTCTTTCCTGCTGCTCCTGTGCCATGAAACCTACCTCCTCACCGTTTGAACACACCCCGCCTTACACGAATGACTCCGGTTTGTATTCACCGAAAACTTCCCGCCATACGTCGCAGATCTCACCTATCGTGGCCTTGGCTTTCACGGCTTCAATCACGGCAGGCATAACGTTCTCATCACTTTGAGAAACTTCTCGCAGTCTGGCTAGAACCTCATCTACCCGTTTCTGATCCCGCTCTGCCCTAAGCCGTCGTACCTTTTCCGCTTCCCTTCTTCCAACTTCCATGTCCACCTTGAGTAAATTCGTTGGAGGTGGTTCATCCATGACGTATTTGTTTACGCCTACATACGCCCTCTCACCAGACTCAATCTCTTTCTGAAATCTGTAAGCACTCTCCTGTATCTCCTTCTGAATAAACCCTTCCTCAATAGCCGCCAAAGTGCCACCCATCTCATCTATTTTGCGGATATATTCCTCAATCTCCTCCTCTATCTTGTTCGTCATCGCCTCCACGTAATAAGAACCGGCAAGAGGATCTATCGTATCCGTTGCTCCACTTTCTTCAGCAATAATCTGTTGGGTTCTCAAAGCCACGGTTACGGCTTGCTCCGTTGGGAGACACAAGGCTTCATCATAGGAATTGGTATGCAATGACTGACAGCCCCCCAACGCCGCAGCAAAAGCCTGCAAGGCCACTCTTACAATGTTATTAAGGGGCTGCTGGGCCGTCAGAGTAACTCCACCTGTCTGCACATGATAACGCATCATCATTGACCTAGGGTTCTTGGCACCGAAGCGTTCTTTCATTATCCGCGCCCAGCAACGCCTGCCAGCCCTGAATTTTGCAACTTCTTCCAACACATTGGTAAAGGCATTAAAGAAAAAGCTCAGACGCGGGGCAAATGTGTCTACATCAAGCCCCCTGTCTATGCACGCTTGAACATAGGCTATCCCATCGGCTATTGTGAACGCCATCTCTTGGGCAGCAGTGGCACCCGCCTCCCGTATATGATAACCACTTATGCTTATGGTGTTCCATCTCGGCACATGCTTGAAGCAATACTCAATCAGATCAACAGTTAGGCGCATACTCGGCTGTGGCGGAAATATATACTGTCCTCTTACCGTATATTCTTTTAGAATATCATTCTGAACAGTTCCTCCTACCTTATCGAAAGGCACGCCCTGTTCTTCAGCAATGGCAAGATACATAGCCAGTAAAACGGTCGCCGGAGCGTTTATCGTCATGGACGTCGTGACTTTATCCAGCGGAATTTTGTCGAAGAGAACCTTCATATCCTCAATGGAATCTATCGCAACACCCACTTTGCCAACTTCACCAACGGCAAGTGGATGGTCGCTATCATAACCCGACTGGGTAGGTAGATCAAAAGCAACGCTCAACCCGGTCTGTCCTTGCTCAAGCAAATATCTAAAACGAGCATTCGTTTCCTTTGCGCTTCCGAATCCTGCATACTGACGCATGGTCCAGAATCGCCCGCGATACATGGTCGGTTGAACGCCCCTAGTAAATGGATAAGCTCCTGGAAATCCAAGATTTTTTTCGTAATCAAAATCAGCAACATCAAGTGGGGTATAAACCCGTTCCACTGATGTGCCCGAAATGGTAGTGAACACCTTCTTGCGCTCAGGAAATTTCTTAAGAGCCGGATTCAATACCTTCTCTTCCCACTCAGCCTTTTGCTGGGCGATACTATCTAACTTGCTCTTATCAAACATTGCTCCCTCCTCACTTCAAGAGTGTAACCACTGTAGCCTGCGGCATTGCAAAGGTTAAGTAAAACTTAACCTATGTTAGTAGTTATATACATTATTTTGTGAACTCAGGAAAACCAGATTGTCGAATATTCTGACCTGTTCTATGGCAAACAATTATAGAACATTAGCAACTCTTTTACTATTCACCACGTGGTCCTTAGAAGTATTTTGATAAGAGAGTGCTCATGCAAACACCTGATTTTCCAACGCACCTGGGAGGATTTGAGCCCCTAATTCGTGTCGCAATCCCCTCGAATCGGGTCATGTTTTCCGACTTCCCTCACTTGGTATAGCAAGGATAATTCAACAGTCGCAATCCCCTCGAATCGGGTCATGCTTTCCGACGCGGTGAACGGGCATTTTGGTGTTTGATTGAAGGAATGTCGCAATCCCCTCGAATCGGGTCATGTTTTCCGACGTTAAGGAATGTGTTATTTGCGAGGAGGCCGTTTGTACGGTCGCAATCCCCTCGAATCGGGTCATGTTTTCCGACCAGAGTGTATGCGAAAAATGGTATGACACATTACAGAAAGTCGCAATCCCCTCGAGAGCCTGTTCGAAAAAGCGGATTAGAAGGATGGCAGCAGGTGTATTTTATGCGCAATTGAGGCGGGCATAGAGGGGTCTGGTATCTTTGCGAAGGTAAAAGACAGAAGGAAAAGGAGGGAGATGAAG
>Ga0190313_1000775_pt1 | contig 18118 bp, 16 predicted proteins | sample 4870071011_MG_FD_169989 | JGI IMG/M metagenome (GOLD analysis project Ga0190313, IMG submission 169989) | Hydrothermal vent sediment bacterial communities from Southern Trench, Guaymas Basin, Mexico - 4870-07-10-11_MG | ecosystem: Environmental > Aquatic > Marine > Hydrothermal vents > Sediment ...
ATAGGGTAGCGAATCCAAGCCCTTTAACACGTATATTGTTTGAGGCTGCCGTAAACGCGTGGGCTAGTTCATGTACTGCTGCAGATATGACTATGGCTATTGTGAAGTATAGTAGGCTCATACCAGTAATGTTTATACCAGGTATTAGTAGTGTAGGACCTCTAAAACCAGGTACGTTTATAAAACCTAGTTTAACAAGTATGGTGTATCCCATTGTTGCATAGAATACATAGATACCGTATAGTGATAATGGTATACTTAGGTAGCTTAGCTTCCTATATATGTTTCTTGGTTTTGGACTGTATTTCCTCCTGTATACTAGGACTACTCCATAATATAGCTTTAAATTCTTTCTTTCAAAGGCTTCCCTTTTAACTATGTACACTATGTTTATGACCACCCAGAAACTAAGTACCGTTACTAGAAACGATAGTAGGTTCCCATCCATATACTATGTACACCCTCCACACTCTCTAATATAGGGTAGATATAGTCTAGATGTGGTTTAAATATAAAGCTATAGTGTAGAATGTGTTGATGGTAAATGGTTAGGGAGAAGATTAGGAGAATACCAGAGTTTAAGGAGATAATCTATAGTGAAAAACAATGGAGAATACTAGATCAGCTTAGAAGAGAGGCTATAGAGATACTTAAGACACTACGTAAGGCTGGTATAACGGCATATGTCCATGGAAGCATTGCTAGGGGTGATGTATGGGAAGGTAGCGATATAGATGCATTTATACCATACTATATCCCAAGCTATAAGATCGAGTATATACTTGAGGCTTCAGACTATACCATAAAGAATAGGTATATCGTAGTTGCAACACCATCAAGTACTCCTAAGGCATATATAGCACTCGATGACCTTGAAAAACGAGTTATAAGCTTCCCACTAGCCAAGCTACAGACAAGGGAGTATGAATTCTATAGATTCGGTGGACTACTGGATCTAGAGGGTCTGCTCAATAATAGGAGAGTACCTGGTGTAGATAAGCGGTTAGTACTCATAGAACCTACTGAGAGAGGTCATAGGGAATCGCCAGTAATAGGCTATGAGGATCGTGTTGCCGATCTATTGGGTATAGGTATTGATACAGTACTGGAGAGAGTAAGAGTTCTAAGCCGTAGAGACCGTATTGGCCGGACGGGTGTTTTCGTTAAATACGTTCTAGGACCTGATGAATCATTTGAAGATGCTCTGCAGAGTATTGCTAGGGATAATCCATGGGTTAGGAGGGTTCTCCGTGAACGTGGGTATTAGGAATCTATACTATACATTAGAGACGGGGTATATCATAGGATCGCTTCCAGTAGGCTGTAGATACTGCTTAGCTGGTGCTAAGGCAGTAATTTTCATAACTGGTAGGTGCCTCGATAAATGCTGGTATTGCCCTATATCTCGTGATAAGTTTGGTAAGGATATAATCTATGTTAATGAACGGAGAGTCTATAGTCTCTCAGATATAGTTGATGAGATATATAGGATTGGTGGATTGGGTGCTGGTATAACTGGTGGTGATCCCATACTAGTTCTTGATCGTACATACAATGTTATATCAATGCTTAAGAGAGAGTTTGGCAGGAAATTTCATGTACACTTGTATACTAGTGGTAGACTTGTTGATAAGGATGTTCTAGACATACTTGAGTCCAGCGGTCTTGACGAAATAAGGTTTCACATATACTCCCTAGATCTCCTTGATCGTATTGAACAAGCTCTAGACTATGGTATGGATGTTGGTGTTGAACTCCCCTTCATACCTTTGGAGAAGTATATAGAGTATTTGAAAAAAGTACTATTAATACTTGATGAAATAGGTGTTAAGTTCATTAATTTGAATGAGTTTGAAGTTTCAGAGGCAAATGTTGAAAAAGTATTACTCCATGGATTAACGCCAGCCGGGATCACGGTTGAGGGTATTGAGAATAAGGCTATTAAGTTCTTAAAGTGGGCATTGGAGAATACTAGGAGAATATTAATACACTATTGTACAGTAAAGTTTAAGGATAATGTACAGTTTAGACTACGTATGCTACGTAAATCGCTAAATACCATGGGATTACATGAAATACCCACAAGAGACGGCACATTAATATCTCTAGAAATTACTGGGGATAAAGTACCTAGTCAATACATAGTTAAACTAAGTAATAAAAAGTTTATATTACCTGAAAAGGCAGGCTTACTCAAGGGAATGGGTGTAAGTGCTATTATCAGAGAATATTATCCGGATCAGCCAGACAAGCCTGTGAACATTAGAGAAATAACCTTCTAATTCTTCCTCCTTAAATAATCTAGTGGAAACCTTAGAATAGCTATGATCCCGCCAAGACCCATAACTTGTCGTTCAATCTGAGAATTGTGTGGAGCTATAACGATCTCGGCTTTCCTTATTGATGCTTCATCAAGTATTTTCTCAAGCCTCTTCCTATCATCATACTGTCTCATCAGGGTTTCTGCGACAACAAGTTTTGCTACAGCATTATTTCTCGCAGCCTCCTCAACCTCATCAATACCATATGCTACATAGGAGTCATTTGTTGATAATAACCTCATAAACTCCTCAACAATATTCTGTGCCTTAACAACTTCAAGATCGCGGAGTATATCCTTAATTATATCCCTCCTACTAAGCTCATGCACTCCGGACCAGCCCCCCATAGAGACATTATCATAGTATATTCTCACTTCTTCTGGAAGAACTTTCCTTAATAATTCCCCGAGTCTATATTTTATGTATCCAGGGCTACCGATCACTATTGCACCAATATTCTCCCTAGAGATAAGCCCTACTATATGATCTACGATCTCCTTCAAATACTTATTTAGTTCAGTATCAAATGAACCACTATCCTTTCCCGGAAGCCTAGAACTACCCTCATATACAATATTGAGTCCCTGATGAGTCATAATAGCTATAGCAACATCATCATAATCAAGGGCTACAAGTACTATTCTAGCCCTAGCCCTACAAGTCTCCTCGATCTTCTTAAGCACATATCTAGGCCATTTATCCTTATAGATTGTTAGTGCTGTACCAGTATCAATGTTTAGTGTATGATAATGGCCTTTAACACCAAATTTCTCCGGTCCTTCAACAACTATTCCTCTAATCCTAAGTCTGTTGGTAAATGGTTGAAACTCTAAATGAGTAACTCTAATAGCCAGGGTCATTGAGATTCTCCTACTACTTCTGCTCTTCTCAAACTTCACCTCACGACTTGTTCTAGCTACAACAATATCTCCTTCAGAAACTATATTGTAGATTATCCATAGGTCATCTGTTGTCTCTGGAATAAGTTTTACGTATCCTTTCTTAAGATCTTTCTCAGCTATTCTCATACCACTCATCACTCTATATCTCGGCTTTACTACCAAAATTATTAGCTAGATAATACTACATGTATTTTTGGGAGTATATAGTTATGATTAGCACATATACGGTTATCAGAGAAGTTGATCCGAGGGATCTGCCTAGGGTATATGAGATTGAACAATTATCGTTTGGAAAACATGCTTATCCGTTTGAGTTATTCCTAATATACTATTTCCTATTTAAAGAATTATTCCTTGTTGCTGAATTCCTTGATCTTGTGATAGGCTATGTAATTGGTTCGGTTGAGGAGAAGGGTTTACTAGGCCATGTACTATCTATTGCTGTACACCCACTATATCGTGGATACGGTATTGGTAAGAGATTGATGAGGGAACTAGAGGAGAGATTTAGGGACAGGGGTGTTAAACGAATTTATCTAGAGGTTAGTGTTGATAATACTATTGCATTGAATCTTTATCGTAGACTAGGCTATGTTGTTAAGAAGAGGATTAAGGGATACTATGGAGATAGTGATGCATATGTTATGGAGAAGACCATTGCTAGATAAGACTTATACAGACATTAGTGAATATATTATATATGGTGCAAGATATTGTCTAGTATTGAAGAGATCGAGTTTTACCTACTAGATATAACATATGAGGTCCGTGGTAATGAACCACATATAATAATATGGGCTGCACTACGTGATGGGCATAGAGCTCTCCTAAGGGATCGGAGGTTTAGACCATATTTCTATGCTATATTAGAGGATAATACTGATCCTAAAAGCCTCATCCCAAGGATAAAGGCTCTATCAAAATCACGTTCACCAATAATTGGTGTTGAAATTGTTGATAAAAGGTATTTTGGTAAACCAGTTAAGGCCTTAAAGATAACTACTGTGATCCCAGAATATGTCCGTGAATATCGTGAAGCTGTCGGTAGATTAAGTGGGGTTAAGGAGGTTGTTGAAGCTGATATAAGGTTTTCTATGAGATACATTATAGACAATGATCTTCATCCCTGCCAGTGGCACAGGGCTAAGGTTAGAAGGGTAAAGAAGAACCCGATATATCGTGTTGATGAGGAGTATGAAATTATTGGATCGATCAAGCCCTTAGATGATACTTCACCACCGCACAATCTAAGAGTAATAGCGTTTGATATAGAGGTTTACTCAAAAAGTACTCCAAAGCCCCAGCGTGACCCAGTTATCATAATATCTATAGTGAACGATAAAGGTGAACTAATACAATTCCATGCAGAAGATAAAGATGATCGTGAGGTTATAATGAAGTTCATAGAATATGTGAGAACGTATGATCCAGATATAATAGTCGGCTATAATAGTAATAAGTTTGATTGGCCCTACCTAAGGGATAGATCAAAGTATCTCGGTATAAAACTTGATGTTGGTAGAAGAATGGATAGTGAACCAACTACAAGTACTTATGGACACATATCAATAGCTGGTAGACTAAATGTAGACCTATACGATTTCGCTGAGGAGTTGCCAGAAGTCAAGGTTAAGACGCTAGAGAATGTAGCCGACTACCTAGGTGTTATGAAGAAGGATGAGAGAATAATAATTGATTACCTAGACATGCCCCAGTACTGGGATGACCCTAAGCTTAGGAAGAAATTCCTAGAGTATGCTGCCCAAGACGCTATATCGACATATGGTCTAGGCGAGAAATTCTTACCATTTGCTATGCAGTTAGCAAGTATAACTGGTCTACCACTCGATCAAGTTGGTACTGCAAGTGTTGGATTTCGCCTTGAATGGTATCTGATGAGGGAAGCCTATAGGTATGGAGAACTAGTACCTAATCGTGTTGAAAGACCTTATGAGACCTATAAGGGTGCAGTTGTCTTTAAGCCTAAGAAGGGTATTCATGAGAATATAGCTGTACTAGACTTCTCAAGTATGTATCCAAGCATAATGATAAAGTACAATATTGGTCCAGACACCTTTGACCCGTACGAGTGCAGCCTGGAAACACATAATATCGCACCAGAGGTTAGACACTGCTTCCGTAAAGCTCCTGATGGTTTCTTCAAGAGAGTATTAACTACACTCATAAGGTTTAGAAAGATCGTTAGGGAGGAGATGAAGAAGTATCCCGTGGATTCCCCAGAGTATAGAATACTCTATGAGAGACAGAGGGCCTTGAAAGTACTAGCTAATGCATCCTATGGATACATGGGATGGGTTGGTGCCCGCTGGTACTGTAGGCAATGTGCAGAAGCTGTTACGGCATGGGGTAGGCAGACGATTATGAAGGCTGTTGAGAAGGCTCGTGAACTCGGACTGGACATTATATATGGTGATACTGACTCTCTATTTGTAACCTATGATGAGGAGAAGATCCGGAAGCTTATAGAGTATGTTGAGAATGTATTAGGCTTTGATATAAAGATCGATAAGATCTATAGGAGGGTATTCTTTACTGAAGCTAAGAAGAGGTATGTAGGCTTACTCACAGATGGTAGGATTGATATCGTTGGTTTTGAGGCTGTGCGTGGTGACTGGGCTGAGATCGCTAAGGAAGTTCAGGAGAGGGTTATGGAGATACTACTTAAGGAGATGAGTGTTGAGAAAGCTGTTGATTATGTTAGGAAGGTTGTATCTGAATTGAGGGCTGGTAAAATACCTTTAGAGAAGCTTGTGATATGGAAGACTCTGACTAAACGTATTGAGGAGTATGGTGTTGAGGCACCACATGTTGTTGCTGCTAAGAAGCTGTTGAGGAAGGGTATAAGGGTTGATATCGGAGATAAGATCGGCTATGTAGTTATCAAGGGATCTGGAAAGATATCATCACGTGTTGAACCCTATATACTTATCAAGGATCCGGGCATAGTTGATCCCAACTACTATATAGATAGGCAGATCGTGCCTGCAGCACTACGGGTACTTCAGTACTTTGGTGTTACTGAGCAGCAATTGAAGAGTGCAGCATCTGGTCAGAAGAGTTTATTTGATTATTTTGTGAAAAAGAAGTAGGTTTAAAGTATATCATTGAAGGTTAATATAAGGATCTCTGGAGGCTTAAACTGTATATTACCTAGTTTAGTGCCTATTATTATCTTTATACTCTTATCCCTAGACTTGTCAAGTAGTCTCTGTGTAATAATACCATCAAATACTATAGCGTATACTCTTCCCTCATTAGCCTGATCAATTCTTTCCGCAAGATTCCTTACAGGTAATCGTTCAAGCTTATTCCAATCCCTATCATAGAGTATAGCCTCTAATGTACCATATAATGACTTGACATCAGCTATAATAGTTGATGGTATTGATATTACCTCCTCAATCTCCTTAGGCTTCTCCGCGGGAGGCTTTGGAGGAGAAACAACCTTCTCTCGAGGACGCCTTGTCTCAATATGTTTAACTGGGGGCTTCTTCTTTAAAAGCTCCTGTACTGGTACAGCCTTACTCAAAGCCTCCTCGATCTCCCTACCAGTAAGCTCCTCAACCTCCCTACCTTGGGGTGCACGGGCTACATAGTCTATCTTTAGATCGCTTTTCAGTAGCTCCTTGAGAATAAGGCTACCCGCATGATCCCCGTCAAGGAATACTATGACCTTCTTCTTCCTCCTTGCAAGCTCCCGGATTGTCCGAGGTATCTCTGGTTTAGCCCCGCCAATTGCTATAACATTACGGTATCCGTAGCGTAGGAGGTTTATGACATCAGCTCTTCCTTCAACAATGATTAGCTCATCACTAGTCTCTACATCGGGTCCTGCAGGTAGTTGCTCAGGACCATACTTTATGACTTCAGCTGGTTTAACAACACTCTCGATCTCCTGTATAATCTCCTTTATATCAGGACTTTTCTGCCTACTCCACTCAGACAGTATCTCCTTGGCTCTCTCAATGATCTTCTTTATCTTCTCAAGCCTAACATCAATTATATCGACAACCTCAAGCCTAGCATTATAAGGTCCAACCTTATCGACAACCTCGATCATTGCGGCCACGAGAGCTGTTTCAACGCGATCAAGGTTGCTCGGTATTATTACTTCTCCAACAGACTTATTCCCATGGATCTTGAGATCGACGTGGATACGTCCTATTCTCCCCTTGTCCTGTAGTTTCCTAAGATCAAACTGGTCTCCAAGTAATCCTTCTGTCTGACCAAATATTGCTCCTATGACATCAGGTTTTTCCACTATACCATCAACATGGATCTTTGCCTTAATCAGATACTTTGGCATGATCCTTTCACCTAATATAACTTATCCTATTAGGTGAGTGTCATGGACGATATAGTCTATACCATACTTGGGGGGCTAAACCTCTATCTAGTAGACTCTAATATATTCTGTTCTACTTTTTATACATATTCTAGAATGGAGTTGTAAAATGTGTTATATGATCTATCTAGTGATCTTTGCTTTCCTCAAAAGATCAAGTAGCTCCCTAGCCTCTCTATCACTTTCAAGTTTATCTCTTATAGGCTTTAGAAACTCTATCAAGGCCTCTGCAGTAGCGTTCTTCAGATCTAGTGGATGTATCTTGCCCTCACTATATAGTTTAGCTAGTTCATCAAAACTATGTATGTCTAGAGGACCTCCATACTTAGCTGGCCTATCAATATGTAGTACAAAATCCTCCTTACTGAATAGTAGTAGTTTATTAATCTGTATAATAGGGTTCATATCGATCTCTCTTGGTGGACAATAGGCTTTCCTAATCTTAGACCTTATTTCATCTGGTGAATCATGTACGAATATAGCTGTTTCAGGCTTACTTTTACTCATCTTTATATCAGCTAATAATTCATCCTTCTCAATGCTAGTTACGTCCATTCTCTTACCAGGGCCTTTGAGACCCACTAGTAATGGTGTATGGATGGCTATAGCCTTCTTCCAACCTAGTTTCTCAGCAATATCTCTCTGTAACATATGTGCTTTCCTCTGATCAGTGCCTCCAAGAGCTATATCGAGATCTAGGTAGAATATATCTGATACCTGCATTAGTGGGTAAATGAGTTTTGAGAAATCAGCTTCTGCTTCACTCTCCCTCCTACCCATTATAGTCAATGCCCTCTTGACACGGGCTAAGGTAGTGTTTTTACTAACCCGGATAAATATCTCCCAGTACCTCTTATCACTAGCTAGTTCTTCAGCATCGATAAACTCTATTCTACCAGTATCAATCCCATAGCCCTCCATAACCTTCCTAACGAGTCTTGCAGAAGCCCTTATAAGCTCTAGACTGCCTCCCAGTTTATCATTGATATAGGCATGCCATGTAGCTTCAAGTATATACATTCTAGCACCAGCATCCAATAGGTCACGAACCTTACTGATCCATATAAGCCAGCCAATATGCACTAAACCACTAGGTTCAAAACCAAGATAAGCTCTTGGATGAGGATTTGTCTGAAGAAGCTCTCTAAGCTCATCAATAGTAACTACTTCAGCTGCACCCCTAGTTATAAGATCAAGTTTCTCATCAACATCCAATACAGTACACCATTTACACATCAACTAATAGTTAGAGAACAAAGAGATCAGATTTAAGGCTTTCCGTAGAACCAAGGTAAAAAAAATATTGTTAAACCCCCCTTTGGGGCTGTCCCCCACTACTAACACCCGTGGTCATTGAAGCCATTTTCTATTCGGCACACCTACCACGGGCTCTATCTAGTGGGAGCGGGGCTGATTATTTCCCCGGGGTCTTCCCTAGGGATATTCTAGTTCCTCACCGGGTTTTAGTATTACTATCTTAGTATTTGTCTTCTCCTCTACAAGTTCCTTAAACCTTGCAGGATCAGCCTTTATTGGCGGGAATGTATTATAGTGCATTGGGATAGCTATTTTCGGCTTTAGAAGCTCTACAGCCTTTACTGCCTCTTCAACACCCATTGTGAAATGACCACCTATTGGTAGTAAGGCTATGTCTGGATGATATAGCTCATGTATATACCGCATTTCAGTGAATAACCCTGTATCCCCTGCATGATAGATCCTTATATCGCTTCCACCAACAACTACTCCAACCGGATTACCATGTTCTGAGCTATGGATTGCAGGTGTTAATACAGCGTATATGTCCTCAATTTTAATTCTACCACCGACATTAGCTCCAATAGTCTCTAACCCCTTCTTCTCAAGCTCAACAGCTAGATCATATATGGTGACTACCTTGGCACCGGTCTCCCTAGCAATGGCTAACGTGTCTCCAAGATGATCCCCATGATCATGGGTCACGAATATGTAGTCAACACGATCAACCTCTCTAACATAGGACTCAGGATCTACTGGTGATAACGGGTTTGTAAGCCATGGATCCACAAGCACTACCTTATCCTTACCATCAAGGCCCTTGAGCCGGAGTTCAAAGGCTGCATGACCAAAATATCTTATAACAGCCATACGCTCACCCTAAGGTGTTTTTACTAGAAAGTTCTTATTCGAGTATAGCCTAATAATATTTAACCAAGGAAACTATCATGCAAGGGCGTGGGGAGATTATTGGAAATGATTGATGAGGAGATCGTTAAGAAGTATAGGAAGGCAGGTGAAATAGCTAAACGGGTACGTGAGGAGGCTGTATCAAAGGCAAAGCCAGGGATGAAACTCATTGATCTAGCTAACTATATTGAGAATAGGATTAGGGAACTCGGTGGCGAACCAGCATTTCCAGCAAATCTATCCATTAACCATGTGGCAGCACATTATACACCAGTAGCTGATGATGAACAGGTACTGTCTGATAACGATGTATTAAAGATTGATCTAGGTGTACATGTTGATGGGTACATAGCTGATACAGCTGCAACAGTAACCTTTAACCCAGCCTATGAACCATTACTTGAGGCTAGTAGGGAAGCATTAGAGAAAGCACTAGAGGTCATAAGGCCAGGTGTAAGGGTTAATGAGGTTGGCAGGATTATTGAGGAGGCCATAAAATCCTATGGATATAAACCAATTAAAAACTTAACCGGACATAGCATGGATCAATACATCATACACTCGGGTTACACTATACCAAACTACTATGACTGGCTAGTTAGATGGAAATTTGAGGAAGGTGCCTATGCAGTAGAGCCTTTTGCAACAAATGGGGCTGGAATGGTTAAGGAAGGTAATTTGGCAACAATATTTTCTCTAAGAAAAGTACGTGGAAGATTTACAGGTATTGAGAAGAGGATAGTGGATGAAATATGGAGATCCAGGAGAACACTCCCATTCTGTGAGAGATGGCTCACCAGCTATACGGGATCGGTTGAGGGTGTAAGGAATGTACTAAAGAGTCTTATTAGGAAGAGAATACTCCATGTATACCCCATACTCATTGAGAGAGCTGGAGGAGTTGTTAGCCAATTTGAACACACAGTATTGATCACTGGTAAGGATGTGATCGTGACCACTTTATAGGCTAGATCTTTCGGAACAAACGATCTCTATAAGAGACCTATACCCTTACACAGTACAATATTTTAGCCTCTAAACATGTATTTTCTAGAGAACAAGGTGTACTTGGTAAACCATGGGTTGAACGATAATGGCTGACTGGACAGACTATATAGGTCAACTAATATTCATTATATTCTTCATACTCATGTTTACAGGTGTCAATCAACGTGTACAAATGAAGATCTGGGCCTATGATATAAGGAATAAGCTTAATATTATAAAATCCTATGTAGATGATGGGAGGAAACGTGTAGCATCTGCTATGAGGAAACTAGGTATACGTGAACCAGACCCTATCATTAATAGGTACATGGATTTCTTCATAATAGATCCCGTGGATAAAGAGCCTATCGATATCATACGTAGACTAGACCATCTATTAACAACACGTGAGAAAGTCTATAAGGGTTTATTAGTTCGTGAACTACCGGAGGCAGGGAAGTATGAACGTAGTCTTCTAGAATCATCGCTTGAGATAATTGGTGCATTAAATTCAGTATATAAGACCATTAGACACTACCTCCTACTTGGCGAGAAACATAACAATTGGATACTCATTATGCAGCTAGAGTTCATAATGCCAGAGATCATGAGGATTGTGGAGACATACCATAAAGCCCTAGATCCATTCATGACCGGTAGACCCGTAGGTGATTCAGCAGGTCCCCTAGTAGCCCATAGGATTATGGAGAAGGGGGAGGTTGTTTCAAAGAGGATTATTGAAGATACACTTGTTGCTGAAGTAAGGTATTTAAATAGGAGGATTTATGTGATCAAGGCTGAGGGCCCAGGATCAAATGTTGGGAAACCGGGTAAGGTATTAGCGAGAATCGTTGAGGAACTCAATGGGAACATTGACTTGATAATAACTGTTGATGCAGCACTAAAGCTTGAAGGTGAGGAGAATGGCGAGATTGCCGAGGGTGTTGGTGCAGCCATAGGTGATCCGGGGCCGGAGAAGATCGCTATTGAGAGAGCTGCTTCAAAATACGATATTCCCCTAAGGGCAATAGTTATTAAAATGGGTTTACAAGAGGCACTCCATACTATGAGAAAAGAGATCTATGAAGCCGTTGAGAGAGCTGTAGAATATGTTGAGAAACTAATACTTGAACACACAGATAAGAATTCAACAGTTATCGTAGCAGGTATAGGGAATTCCATAGGTGTAGCCCAATGAATGAATTCGATACAAACCTATTAATAATGGTTATAATACTGACAGTAATAATACTAGTCATACAACTATTACTGGAGACCAGGAAGAAACCAAGAGAACCCAAGACAATAACACGAACACTACTAAAATGCACATCCTGTGGAGAAACAATAGAAACAAACTACGAACCAGGAGACTTCATAGGACTAATAAAGGGACAATGCAGAAAATGTGGAGCACCACTAAAGATCACAGCAGTATACGATATAGAGATCACGGAGAAATAGGAAAAACTTAAAAACACCAATATACACCCAATAATAAATGGCGGCCCGACCCGGCCATAGTGGCCGGGCAACACCCGGTCCCATATCGAACCCGGAAGTTAAGCCGGCCACGTTGGGGCTGGCCGTGAGGTCCGAGAGGCCTCGCAGCCGCCTCAAGCTGGGATCGGGCCGCCGCTTCTTATTTCTTACATCCTCTAGTTCTCCATGTATCTATTACATTCTTTAGAATAGATTGGTATGTATCAGAAACTATGGTATAGCTATGGATCATTTATGTCCTAGATAATTGTTAGTAAAGTATTTTTCTCCTTGGTGTTTATCAATTAACCTGGTGTATGTCTATGGATGTATTGGATGTTAATACGGTTCTCAGGGTTAAGAGGGTTGGTGATGGTATTATTGGTTTCGAAATAGATCTTCCTAATGCTCCACCATTAATAGTGGTTAGGGGTAGGAGAGGCTTTATTATGTGTGGTTACCTCGATCTTGGTGTTGCTGATAAACTAGGTCTTGTGGCAGTACGTGTATCTGGTGTATCTAGTGTTGAGGATATGCTTGATAAGGAGGTTTCTGGAGTATCTTCTAAAGCTAGGGAGTTAGGTATTAAAGTTGGTGACAAGGTTAAGGATATAATTGATCTGGTTTGAAGGGGTGTATATAGGGTTTGGCTTCAAAGGCACTGGGCGGATTATTAATTGCTCTTGCAGTATTGATCATACTGGTCTATGTATATGGTCTAGTTATAGCGCCTAACAAGATCGTTTATGGTATGAAACTTAGCGAGCTCCTTACAAGATACACTATACTGATCATAATGATCATTATAGCTGGTGTAATAGGTTATCTAGGCTACCTAATAGCTACTACACCAGTACCAAAGCCCGTTGAGGAATTTATTAAAGAGTATAAGGAAGCAAGTAAACCTAGTAAAGAGTAGATGAGGAATGCTTAGGACAAAAATAGTGGTTACAATAGGTCCTTCATCAGAAAGCCATGAAGTAGTAAGATCTTTTCTTGTAGAGGGAGTTGCTGGTTTCAGGATAAACTTTAGCCATGGAGAACCAAGTATATGGGATAGGTATGTAAAGACTATAGGTGAAGCATCTAGTGAACTAGGTAAATACCCAGCGATCATAGGGGATCTAAGGGGTCCTCAGCTTAGAGTAGGTGATTTTAAGCCATTCAAGGTTTCTAGAGGGGATGTGGTTATACTAGAGCTGGGAGAGAAAACATGTAGTGATGAAAAGGTTGTACCAGTTAATTATAAACAGTTATTTGAGGTATTGGAGGTAGGAGACATAGTACTACTTGATGATGGTCGGGCTAGGTTTAGAGTTGAAGAGGTATACAGCGATCATGCTAGGCTAGTGTCATTGGGTGATGCAGTAATCTATCCACGTAAAACAATTATTGTATCTGGCAAAGAACTTGGATTACCTACGCTAACACCTAGTGATATAGAAGCTATAAGGTACGCCGTATCAAGGCGGTTTACATACGTGGCATTAAGCTATGTACGTAGCCCTAGAGATATAGTTATGTTGAGGGATCTCTTGTCAAGACTGGGTGAGGACAGTATTGGTATTATTGCAAAGATCGAGACTAGGGATGCTGTTAAGAATCTAGCGGGTATAGTCCGGGAAGCTGATGCAGTTATTGTGGCCCGCGGAGATCTTGGTATGCATTATAGCCTTGAGGAAATACCCAGGCTCCAGAAAATAATTGTTAATAAGTCTATAAAGAATGGTAAACCAGTACTCATAGCAACACAGCTCCTGGAATCAATGGTTGAAAAACCGCAGCCCACCCGTAGCGAGGTAGTTGATATAATGAATGCTGTATTCGACTCCGTAGACGCCATACTATTGACTAACGAGACAGCGATCGGTAAATACCCTATAGAGTCTGTAAAATGGCTTAAGAAGATATTGCAGGAAGCAGAGAAATGGTTTTATGAGGAGGGGAGAGAACCAATAACCCGGAAGATCGAGCCAGAAAGTCTTAGGGAGAAATACGCTAAAGGACTAGTGCTACTAGCTGAGAACATAGGGTCAAAAATACTAGTCTACACAAAAACAGGGCTTATGCCATCAAGAATATCAAAGTATAGACCATCTGTACCAGTATATGCTGGCTCAAATAATGAGCTGGTTGCCAGAAAACTAGCTATAAGATACGGGGTAAACCCATACTATATCGTATCAGATAAGCAACTAGACTATGAGAAAGGCCTAGAGAAACTCTATGAAAAACTACTTAGAGAGAACCAGATAAATATTGGAGACATAGTACTATTAACCTATGGTCCTAGAGAGACACTATTAAACGTTATAAAGATACTAGAGGTAATCTAGGAATAAGGGAGAAGCCGCCGTAGCTCAGCCGGGTAGAGCGCCGGCCTCGTAACGGGCTAACAGGAAACGATCCGGGGTCGAGATAGCCGGTGGCCGCGGGTTCAAATCCCGCCGGCGGCTTCTAAACTATTGTTTAAAAACGGATTTATTTTAGAGCTTCAAGTGCTTTAGTAGCCATATCCTTTATCACATTATACGGGTTCTCGGACTTTACAATGGCTGATGCTACTAATACACCTACCGTACCTAGCTTGATAGCTTTATACACGTCCTCACCACTACTAATGCCTGCACCAGTAAGTATCAATACATTCCTATTAACACGTCTTATAAGCTCAACAGAACCAGTGATTACTTCAGGCTTAGCCTTTGAAACAGGGATGCCTGTGCCAATGAGTTCTGGAGGCTCAACAGCAACCATGTCAGGGCCTAGGACAGCAACTGCAGCTCCCGTCTCAGGTACATCGGCACATACGAGTGTTTTTAAACCGAGCTTCCCAGCCCTCTTTATAAGCCAGTTTATATCAGCTAGCTTAAGACGGTGCTCGCTATGGTTAAGTATGACTCCATGGGCGCCAGCCTCTACAAGAGCCTCTAATGGGATATAGCCTGTCCGAGCACCAGGCTCCACAGGATCAGCGTGTTGTCCATAAACCTCTATCTCAGTACCCTCTACAGCCTTGAGAACCATCCGGATCTCAGTATATGGTGGTGCAAGTATGATCCTTACACCAGTCTCCTCCCACACCTTCCTAGCTGCCCGTGCTAGTCTAAGGGCATGTTCTCCGAAGCTATATGGATAATAGGCTTTAAAGTTTACAGCAACTATGGGTTTATCTACCAAAGCCTGTACACCCCATACACAGGGATCAATTGGTCTATGGGGGAGGAAAAACAGTTTTATTATTTAAAAACAACCTTGTTCACTCTCTAGACTCACTAAGCATTTCGCTAGGGTGCCTATGGATCCCCTTAGGAGGCTCAGCAATCTTTACAAACCTGTCCTTAAGCTTCTCAAGAACAGCTGGTAGTGTTGTATACTCCATCTCCTCAGGGCCTAGACGGTGTGGCATGAATGGGCCGTGTCTCCTCATATACTCAGCTACAAGCTGTGCAAGTCTCCTAGTCTCATCAAATGCTACATCGTCAAAGAGATCGGCAGGGCCTATGAGCCTACCATTCTTAATCTGCCAGCCTAACGCAATAAGTCTTGGAGGGCCATCAAACCTTGTAACCTTAGCATACCTCTGAGGCACAGGCATCAATGGACCATGGTGACTACCTCTCATCCATCCAGCAACCAGGTGTGGGAAGGCAAAAGCCTCCAGTATCTCACCAACAGCAGGTAAGCCATGCTGAGCCCTAACAATAGCAACGGGATCATCCTTACCAACATATCTTCCAGCTATTAGGTTTAGTCTTTCGGTACTTACTACTGCTGCCTGTAGTCCATCGCTCTTCCTGTAGACAGCTTTTATAACGTATCTGCCGGGTGTGCCGATTAGTGCTAGTATATCATACATTTCCTCTGGAGCACTTAGCTTAACGGCTTTACCCTCGAATACATCGTATATCTCGAATATGAATCCGTCATGCATCTTGGGATCTATGACTAATCCAGCTGTATTGAATGGATCAGCGAATATCCTGAACAATGGTAGGTTGAATGCTCCTGGCTCTGTCTTGTCGGCATGGAATGTTATGACTGGCTCACTCTTCCTCTCTTCAAACTCGATCTCAGCCACACCTGGACCCATACCACGTACATTTCCAGAAAAAGCTTCACTCAATAGGTCTTGTCCAGCAGCATATAGTCCTAGCTCCCTAGCAATCTTTGCAGCCTCCTGGAAAGCCTCCCAAGCCAAGCCATGGATATCGGGGTGATCAATGCCTTTATCATGTGTCATGATGAGCTGGATATCGTCTCCTACGTGTGTTACGTAGAAGTCTATTATGATACCCTTCCTCTTTGCTTCAGCTAGTATCTTTGTACATGCTGCGAGTTGGTCTGGGTGGGGCATGTAGTGTCCGGCTAGTGATCCTACGTCTGCCTTTATTATTGAAAGAGTTGTTTTCTTAGCCATGTATAGTCACCATATACGTTTTTAATTGTTTCATATTGTAGAGTATATGTAGCAGGGGTTAAAAATGTTATTTTAAACACTTACATAATCTCTGGGGGAATGAATTCGTATTTTTAAAATAGATAATTAAAAATCAGGTTTCCCCATGCCTTTCAACTATTTCCTCAAGCATATAGTATTCTCCACGGCTCTTCTGATATCTATCAAGATATGATCCGGGCTTATTGACACGGGGTCTGCCAGTAACTGGGTCACGTCTAAATGTTATATCAAGTTCTCTGAGTAACATGTTGAAACCAGTCTTTAGATCAACTGGTTTTAGTGCCTTCCCTGATATACTGGGTTCGCCTGTAAAGACCATTACCCGATCGGCTGCAAAGTTCTGAAGCATAAGATCGTGTTCTACAATGAATGCTGTCACACGTTTCTCCTCAATAATACGTCTAATAACCCTTGCAATACCTAGTCTCTCCTCAACATCAAGATAGGCTGATGGCTCATCTAGTAGGTATAGCTGTGCTTTCCTGGATAATGCTACAGCTATAGCTAGTTTCTGTAGTTCACCACCGCTAAGATCCTCTACATAACGATCAAGCATTCTATGTAGACCGAGCTTTCTAACAAGTTCTCCATAGATCCATGAGGCAGGGTTGAGCGAGTTTGGATCAGCTAGTCTAAGGTTAGCAGCTACAGTATCTCCATCAAAGATCTTTGGGGAGATTTCTTGAGGCTTACAACTGATCTTCTCAACACCAATAAGTACTTCTCCCTCATCAGGCTCTAGCTCTCCACCTAATAATTTGATAAATGTAGTCTTACCAATACCATTGGGTCCAAGGATACCTATGATCTCTCCAGGATATGCTTCACCAGCTTCTACATAGAGTTTAAACCCGCTACCATAGCTCTTAGACATACTGCTCCACTGGATTATGGGGTAGTCTGTTGATGGCATGATCCTCTCTGATACAAGTATCCTAAACTTTATAGATTCTCTCCGGATCCTCATATTCTCTGCAGGTAGATATCCCTGTAAATAATGGTTTATACCTGCTCGGACACCATAGGGTTTAGAGACGATACCATATACTCCTGGCTCACCATAGATTACCACGATATTATCTGATATATAGTCTAGAATAGTTAGATCATGCTCTATAACCGCCACATATTTACTGGATAAATCAATGAATTCATGGATTGCTCTTGCAATTCTCATTCTCTCCCGGACATCAAGATAACTACATGGCTCATCGAAGAAATATGCATCAGCATCCTTTACGAGGACAGCTGATATAAGGAATTTCTGTAGTTCACCACCACTTAAATGCCTGACATTTCTATCTAACACATTCCCCAGACCCATATAGTCAGCTACCTCTCTATAGATCCCTCTTTCATCAGCCTTCCTTAGAAGATCCCTTACACTACCCTTCAAAGCACGCTTAGCTAGTTCTACATACTGTATCTTAAC
>Ga0190313_1000776_pt1 | contig 18109 bp, 13 predicted proteins | sample 4870071011_MG_FD_169989 | JGI IMG/M metagenome (GOLD analysis project Ga0190313, IMG submission 169989) | Hydrothermal vent sediment bacterial communities from Southern Trench, Guaymas Basin, Mexico - 4870-07-10-11_MG | ecosystem: Environmental > Aquatic > Marine > Hydrothermal vents > Sediment ...
ATGCATCCAGGCGGACCAAAAAGGACCTAACAAATATAGAGGGCATTTATATCGTAAGCCGCACAAAAGATGCTGACACAAAAGAGAAAACAACTACGGAAGAAAGTGTGAAAATCGGCGGTAAATATGATTATTTTTTAACACAAAAAATATACAGCTATTTAAAATGTAGCTACAAAAAGGATCATGTCGCTGACCTGGACAGACGAGTTATCACAGGTATAGGTGGGGGTTATCAGTTTATTGATACAGATAAAATCAAGCTTTTAACCGATGTCGGTTTGGCACTCTTGTCTGAAAAATATACCACAAAAGATCCTGTTACCAATGAAAAGGAAGTTGACACTACAAGCGAAATGTCTTTGCAGATAGGATATAATTTTGATTGTGAATTCAATGACAAAATTATATTTATGCACAAGCTTTCGTATTTGCCAAGTATAGAAGAGAGCTTTTCTGATTATTTCATGCATGCTGATGCTGAACTTAAATTTTTGTTAACCAAATCAATGTTTAGCAGTTTTAAAGCAATTTTTGACTATGATTCAACACCGCCTGAAGGTGTTGGCAGTACGGACACCAAATATATATTCAGCTTGGGATGGAATTTTTAAAAAGTTAATGGTTACGTAAAAAGTTCGAATTTGTCATGTCGGACTTGATTCGTCATACATAACATACTGTAAATATGTGATCATCTTGTTTGGCCATATACTTCTGGATGCTCCACGTAAAAAAATATAATAGGTAAACACATTTGAAAATTTAAAGGGGAGACAAGTTAAATGAAAATAATTGCGCCGTCAATTTTGTCAGCAGATTTTACCAGGCTGGGTGAAGAGATAAAAGCAGTGGAGCTTGCAGGAGCTGACTGGATACATATAGATGTAATGGACGGACATTTTGTACCGAATATTACCATAGGCCCCATGATCGTTAAGGCAGCAAAAAAGATAACCTCACTTCCCCTTGATGTACATCTTATGATCGAAAATCCAGACAAGTATATTCCTGATTTTGTCAAAGCGGGCGCCTCCCTGATATCGGTTCATGCCGAGGCCTCTGTTCATCTCAATAGAACTATACAGTTAATAAAAGGATTTGACAATGTTCAGGCTGGAATCGTTCTTAATCCTTCAACATCCCTGTCATCCATTGAATGGGTTCTGGAATATGTTGATTTTATAATGCTTATGAGTGTTAACCCCGGGTATGGCGGGCAGTCATTTATAACAAACACCATGGAAAAAATAAGGACATTAAAAAGAATAATCATAGACAGGGGGCTTAACACGCTGATAGAGATTGATGGAGGAGTATGTGAAAATAATATTGAAGAGATCTCTATTGCCGGTGCAGATGCATTTGTGGCAGGTTCTGCTGTTTTTGGAAGTGACGACTATGAAAAGACTATAGATTCTTTTAGAAAAAAATTAGTCTGTTGAGCAAAAAAAGGAAAAAACGGATATGCGAAAGACCCGCAAAATACTTGTAATCCACGGTCCTAACTTAAATATGCTTGGTAAAAGGGAGCCGGAGGTGTATGGAAGCGCCACACTTGAGGAAATAAATTTGCATCTGGAAAAAACAGGGGAAAAAACAGGGGTTGTGGTGGAAACCTTTCAGTCGAATTATGAAGGAGCCATTATAGAAAAAATACATGATATCCCTGATAATTTCCACGGGCTTATTATAAACCCTGCAGCCTATACCCACACAAGTATAGCCATACGTGATGCAATACTTCTGCTTGATATACCTGTCATAGAAATTCATATTTCCAATATTTACAAACGGGAACCCTTTCGTCATAAATCCATGATAGCAGATATAGCAACGGCTCAAATTTCAGGTTTCGGTATGCATGGCTATATAATGGCTCTAAAGGCTATTATAAAAATGATTGCATGAGATTATGTGTAAAAAAATTAAAATAAAGCTTGATGTTTATAAAATTTACAGGTATAGACCATAGTTTCTGTTTAGAGAATAAATTTTAACACAATATTTTCTAAGCTGTTTTTATGGTGATGCCAGAGTAGCTCAGTCGGTAGAGCGCCTCACTTGTAATGAGGATGTCGCGGGTTCAACTCCTGTCTCTGGCTTCATAAATTATATTGGTGGGGTTCCCGAGTGGTCAAAGGGAACAGACTGTAAATCTGTCGGCAACGCCTTCGGAGGTTCAAATCCTCCCCCCACCACCAATCACAAAGAAAGTCCAATGTAGAAGATTTTGATTTTTTTGTTCAAAGTCGATGGATAAAACTACATGGCTTCCTTCACTGACCAGATGATGGTTAATAAGGGTCTATTTTTTGCCCTGCCGTTGGGTGTGCAGGTTTTAGTGAGATAATGAGCGGGAGTAGCTCAGCTGGTAGAGCTCTAGCCTTCCAAGCTGGAGGTCGCGAGTTCGAATCTCGTCTCCCGCTCCATATAATTATTGATGAATCTGTCATTGAATATAATAATATTGAGGAAAGTAAAATTTTTAAAAGGGCTGAATAAACAAAAAAAACATTGCCCACGTAGCTCAGTCGGTAGAGCGCTTCCTTGGTAAGGAAGAGGTTCACCGGTTCGATTCCGGTCGTGGGCTTCATACAGGGCGTTTGTTTGACTATGTTCATGTGCCCCATTTTGTTATATTATCAGTTAGATAATTGTGATATGCGGCATAAAAAACAACAAGATCCATTATTAAAGTATAATTCCTGGTTACGGAGGACTAAGTAAAATGGCAAAGGAAAAGTATAAGCGGACCAAACCTCATGTGAATGTGGGTACGATAGGTCATATAGATCATGGCAAGACGACCCTTACTGCGGCTATTACAAAGCATAGTGGATTAAGAGGGCTTGCGGATTTTGTTCCTTTTGATCAGATAGACAAGGCACCTGAGGAAAGGGAGCGAGGGATAACCATAGCCACAGCGCATGTGGAGTATGAGACAGAGAACAGGCATTATGCTCATGTTGATTGTCCTGGGCATGCTGATTATATAAAGAATATGATAACCGGAGCCGCCCAGATGGACGGTGCGATACTGGTGGTTGGAGCTGATGACGGTCCCATGCCCCAGACACGGGAGCATATTTTGCTGGCAAGGCAGGTAGGAGTTCCCAGCATAGTAGTGTTTTTAAACAAATGCGACATGGTTGATGATGAGGAATTGATAGAGCTGGTTGAGTTGGAGCTTCGAGAGTTGCTGGACAAGTATGATTTTCCAGGTGATGATACTCCCATTATACGAGGTAGTGCGTTAAAGGCTCTTGAGAGTGATGATCCTGACAGTGAAGAGGCCAAATGTATATTTGAGTTAATGGAAGCAATAGATTCTTTTATAGAGGAGCCCGAGAGAGAGATTGACAAGCCGTTTTTGATGCCGGTAGAGGATGTTTTCAGTATATCAGGCAGGGGTACGGTTGTAACGGGCAGGGTTGAAAGAGGTGTTATACATGTTGGTGATACTGTTGAGATAGTAGGTATACGTCCCACATTAAAGACAGTTTGCACAGGAGTTGAGATGTTTCGCAAACTGCTTGATGAAGGTCAGGCAGGGGATAACATCGGTGTTTTAATAAGAGGCACAAAGAGGGACGAGGTGGAGCGTGGTCAGGTTGTAGCAGTGCCTGGTTCAATCACTCCCCACACGAAGTTCAAGGCTGAGGTATATATATTAAGCAAGGAAGAGGGTGGACGCCATACGCCTTTTTTTAATGGATACAGGCCGCAGTTTTATTTCAGGACAACTGACGTTACAGGCATATTGAATCTTCCCGAGGGAGTAGAGATGATAATGCCTGGCGATAATATAACGATTTCAGCTGAATTGATAACGCCCATAGCCATGGAGAAAGAGGTCAGGTTTGCCATCAGGGAAGGCGGCAGGACAGTCGGCGCCGGTGTTGTAAGTGAAATAATTGAATAGAAATAAAAACTGTTTGGCGAAGGAGTTTTCTGGTGAGAATAATTGTTACCCTTGCATGCGGTGAATGTAAGAGAAGAAATTATACAACGACAAAAAATAAGCGAACTACGCCTGATAAGCTGGCATTTAGTAAATATTGCAGATTTTGCAGAAAGCATACTCAGCATAAAGAGACTAAATAGATGCTGTTTTTTGAAGCCTATAAAAATAGTTTCCGTCATTTTTTATTAATTACACAGGCCAGTAGCTCTAACGGCAGAGCGTCGGACTCCAAATCCGGGTGTTGGGGGTTCGAATCCCTCCTGGCCTGCCAGTTTATTTTAAAAATGTGACTTTTGAAAAATATTCGATTTTGTCTGTCCAGGTTAAGTCTGAAAAATATTCAGCTTTTTTTAGCTTGTGGGGGGCTTTAAATCGGAGTTCAAGTGCTATAAAAAGGTGAAAAAACAGGGCGCTTTGTATGGGTTTCAAAGTATGATGGCTTATTGGTTTGGCTATTTTGCTTATCAAGTATTATTGATATTTTTATTTTTTTAGGGGCATAATGGGACGGCTATTAAAAAAAAAAACTTTAAGTCAAAAGAAAAAAAGCAGACAAAATATTAAAGAGGGTGAAGTTTCTCAAACAGTAAAAGGCTCTTTTATAAAAAAGAAACCCCTTTTTGCTATAAAAAAGAACTCCTTGAGTGAAATCAGATCTGCTTCTGAAAAAAAGGCTAATTTTATATATAAGTCTTTGCAGTTTCTCAGGGAAGTTAAAATTGAGCTTAAAAAAGTTACATGGCCGACCCGTAAGCAGACTATAAGTTCAACTATTGTTGTAATAATAATTGTTTTTTTGATATCTTTTTTTCTTGGAATAGTCGATATAGCCTTGTCAAATATATTGCGTTTGATTCTTCCTTAAGTTTGAGGAGTAATAAAAGAGTGTCCCTTAAATGGTATATAATTCATGTATATTCTGGTTTTGAAAATAAGGTGAAAGTGGCTCTTGAAGAGCGTATTGCATCATCACACCATTCAGAAAAATTTGGTGATATTGTAGTTCCCACTGAGCAGGTTGTTGAACTTGTTAAAGGAAAAAGAAAGACTTCATCACGCAAGTTTTATCCAGGATATATTCTGGTTAATATGGAGCTGAATGACGCGACATGGCATATTGTGAACAATACTGCAAAGATCACAGGCTTTTTGGGTGGAAGGGATAAACCAACCCCTATCCTCGATAAAGAGGTTGAGCAGATATTGAAACGTATGGAGATCGGCAAATTAAAGCCAACGCCTAAATATCAGTTTGAAACAGGGGATGAAATAAGGGTTATTGCCGGTCCATTTAAAAATTTTAACGGTACAGTTGAGGAAGTTAATACTGATAAGGGGAAAATTAGAGTCCTTGTGAGTATCTTTGGACGTTCAACGCCGGTGGAGTTGGAATTTGTGCAAGTTATAAAGTTATAATTTTAGGAGTAAAATCTAAAATGTCAAAAAAAGTAATGGTACAGATAAAATTGCAGGTAGAGGCAGGAAAGGCAAACCCGTCTCCGCCAATTGGTCCTGCGCTGGGGCAGCATGGTGTAAATATAATGGATTTTTGTAAGGCTTTTAATGCCAGAACTGCTAATGATGAAGGAATGATTATTCCTGTTGTGATAACCGTATTTCAGGACAGATCATTTCAGTTCATAACAAAAACTCCGCCGGCAGCCATTCTTTTAAAAAAAGCTGCCAAGATAGCAAAGGGCTCAGGTGACCCCAAAATGACAAAAGTGGGCCAAGTCACCAGAAAGCAGTTGGAGGAAATAGCAACAATAAAAATGGTTGACATTAATGCAGTCGACCTTGATGGCGCTGTCAAGATAATCGCGGGAACAGCAAGAAGTATGGGACTTGAGGTTGTATAAAGTGAGACCTTTGCAAAACCTCCCCTTTTGAAGTTTGCGCTTGTCTGTCTTATTTTAAAGTGTCAGGTTTTAAAGTGTCAGGCCGATTTGAAAGCGTCAGTTTCAAATTTGAATTTTTGAAATACAAAGAGTCTGTTTTTAAAGAGCCTCTAAATTTTTATTTTTTTGAATTTGGTCGTTAGGGTAAACAGTTTTTAAATTTAACCTTAAGTAGGCGAACTTGAATATTTTTTAAAGGTCTCAAAGTGTAAAGGAGTAGAAAAGTAAAATGCCTAAGCGTGGTAAAAAATATACGGAATCCATAAAGAAAGTGGATACTCTGAATAAATTGGACATGGCAGAAGCAGTAAAGCAATCCATAAATGCAGCCTATGCTAACTTTGATGAAACCGTTGATATTGCAGTGCGTCTTGGAGTTGATCCGAGACATGCCGATCAAATGGTTCGAGGGACCGTTGTTTTGCCCAATGGTCTTGGTAAAGAAGTTAAGGTCCTTGTATTTGCAAAAGGAGAAAAAGAAAGAGAAGCTCTCGATGCAGGCGCTGATTTTGTGGGGAATGATGATTTAACCAAAAAGATTAAAGATGGCTGGTTTGGATTTGATAAAGCAGTAGCCACTCCTGACATGATGGGTCTGGTTGGTAAAATTGGAAGACTGCTTGGTCCAAGAGGTCTTATGCCCAATGCAAAAACAGGGACGGTTACCTTTGATATTGCCAGAGCTGTTAATGAATTAAAAGCAGGTAAGATAGATTTCAGGGTTGAAAAAGCAGGGATTCTCCATGCCCCCATGGGTAAAGTTTCATTTGGAGCAGAAAAAGTTCTAGAAAATATTGTTGCTTTTATGGAAACCGTTATTCGTCTCAAACCACCTGCCAGCAAGGGTATCTATTTGAAAAGCATGGCTGTTTCAACAACAATTGGAACAGCAGTCAAAATTGATCCAGCCAGTGTTAAAGAACTGACCAAATAGCGCCAAAGGAAAAACAATTAATTATAATTATTGATTTTGCCAGTCTGTTTATTCTATCAGTCTGTCTATAGATCATGATTGTTTTGTCAAAGACCGTGGGTAATATTTTTTGTTTAATCGGTTTTACCGGCCTGCATAGACAAAAAAAGGATTAAAAATTTATACTTTAATGATTTATATCCTCTTTTGCCTCCGGTTTAGTTATTGGATTTTTAAATATTAGATTTTGGGGAGGAGGTGTTGTTATCTCGTGAAATTAGAACAGAAAAAAACAATTGTTAAAGATCTGCAGGAAAAATTTTCAAAGAAAAAGATTCTCATCGTTACAGATTACAAGGGGCTGAATGTTCAGGATGTTAATTCTCTTCGCAGGAAATTAAGAGAAGCCGACATTGAATATAAAGTGGTGAAAAACTCACTGCTTGTCAGAGCTTGTGAAGATACTGATGTTGAAATGCTCAAAGATTATTTTGCCGGTCCCAGCGCTATAGCGTTAAGTTATGATGATCCGGTTGCACCTGCTAAACTTTTGACTGACTTTGCCAAGGAGAACAAGAAACTTGAAATAAAAGTTGCTGTTATGGATGGCAAGGTTCTTGATTTAAGCAAAATTAATGAACTTTCGTCTCTGCCGTCTCATGAAGTGCTTTTGGGACAGCTTCTTTCAGTCATGAATGGAGTTCCATCTTCCTTAGTCAGGGCTCTTGGCGATGTTCCCAGAAAGATGCTTAATCTGCTCCAGGCTATTAAAGAACAGAAAGAGGCAGCTTGATTCTATTTTGGGAAAAATGATACTTAATTATATTAAAGCATAAATTTGCATAAAGATTCGATTAAAATATGTTGGAGGAAAATTTAATGGCTGATATTACTAAAGATGATGTGATTGATTTTATAGCTAATATGTCTGTTCTGGAACTTTCAGAGCTTGTAAAAGAAATGGAAGAAAAATTTGGCGTATCTGCTGCCGCACCAGTTGCAATGATGGCTGCCGCACCGGGCGGTGATGAAGGTGCACAGGCTGAAGAGCAAACTGAGTTTGATGTTATTTTGACAACATTCGGAGATAAAAAGATTCAGGTTATTAAGGAAGTCCGTGCAATAACAGGGCTTGGTCTTAAAGATGCAAAGCAGCTTGTGGATGAAGCTCCAAAGCCTGTAAAAGAAGGAATCTCTAAAGAAGAAGCGGAAAAGGTAAAGGAACAGCTTGAAGGAGCTGGCGCCCAGGTTGAGATTAAGTAGTGTCCGAATGGAAACTGCCGATCTCATCAATTTAAAGCTTCAGACTCAACTTTTAATTTTCAGAATACAATAAGTGAGACCTTTGAAAAAATGGTAAGTTTTTTACAGTGTTATGGTTCAAACATTGAATGCGAACCGATAAACTGGATAAAAATTGATTTTTTTCAAAGGTTTTATATTTGGAGATGCCATGCCTGAAATACTTTCGGCAAACAAACGCATAAGAAAAGACTTCGGCAAGATACATAAAATAGTTGATATTCCTAATCTAATAGGAGTTCAGCGGGAATCATACAACCGTTTTTTGCAGATGCATGTACAGGCCGATAAGAGAAGGAGTATTGGGTTGCAGGCTGTGTTTAAGTCTGTATTTCCTATAAAAGACTATACCGGCACCTCTTCTCTTGAGTTTGTTTCATACAGGTTCTCGGAAATTAAATACAGCATGGAAGAATGCATGCAGCGGGGAATGACCTATGAAATTTCCATCAGGATAACGGTCAGACTCGTTGTATATGATGTTGATAAGGATACCGGGACCTCCAATATACGTGATATTAAAGAACAGGAGATCTATTTCGGCACAATTCCCCTCATGACCGAAAATGGAACTTTTATAATTAATGGAACAGAGAGGGTGGTGGTAAGCCAGCTTCACAGGTCGTCAGGTGTTTTTTTTGATCATGATAAGGGGAAAACACATTCCAGCGGGAAAATAATATATTCTTCCAGAATTATTCCTGTTCGCGGGTCATGGATTGACCTGGAGATAGATCATAAGGATATCGCACATATAAGAATAGACAGAAGGCGAAAATTTCCTGTCACTATTTTTTTTAAGGCACTTGGTTATACTTCCAAGGAACTTTTTAACTATTTTTATAATTTTGAAAAAATAATTATTAAAGATGGCAAACTTTTTAAGAAGTTTAAAGCAGGTAAAGAGAAGTATAGAGGGCTTAAAGGACAACGGGCAAGTTTTGATATAAAAGACCCTGAGACAGGAGAAATTTTTGTAAAGCAGGGAAGACTCTTCTCCCAGAGGGCTATAAAGCAGTTGCAGTCTTCCGGCATAGAGATGATCCCCATAACCCCTGATGATATTTTGGGAAAGGTTTATGCCGGAACTGTAAAAACACCCGATGGAAAAGTAATCGTAAATTTAAACGATATTGTAGACAAAGAAAATTATGATTCCATCCTGGAAGCTGGAATAGCTGAATTTGAACTGCTTTTTATCGACGGATCGTATAATAGCGAATCCATACACAAGACTCTTCTCCTTGATAAAGTTGAAACCAAGGAGGATGCGCTTGTCGAAATTTATAGAAGAATGAGGCCTGGTAATCCTGCAACGCCCGAGGTTGCTCAGACTTTTTTAGACAACCTGTTTTTTAAAACATCATATTACGATTTGTCAGGCGTGGGCAGAATGAAAATGAACATGCGTCTTGGCATTAACAGCAGCATAGATCTTATGGTGCTCAGAAAAGAAGATATACTTCTCACAGTAAAAACTTTAATTGTGCTGAAAGATACTCAGGGGCTTGTTGATGATATTGATCATCTTGGAAATCGCAGAATTCGGGCAGTTGGCGAACTTCTGGAAAACCAGTATAGAATCGGTCTGGTTCGTATGGAGAGAGCGATTCAGGAACGTATGAGCATGCAGGAAGTTGATTCCCTTATGCCCCATGATATTGTGAACCCTAAACCTGTTTCAGCCGTTGTAAGAGAGTTTTTCGGAACAAGCCAGTTAAGCCAGTTTATGGATCAGACAAATCCTCTTTCGGAAACTACCCATAAAAGGAGACTCAGCGCACTTGGTCCTGGAGGTTTGACACGTGAAAGAGCGGGCTTTGAGGTGAGAGATGTACATCCGTCCCATTATGGTAGAATCTGTCCTATTGAAACGCCGGAAGGTCCGAATATCGGTCTGATTGTTTCATTAAGTACTTATGCAAGGGTTAATGAATACGGTTTTATTGAAACCCCCTACAGGACTGCCAAGGATGGCTTCGTATCCAAAGATGTCAAGTTTCTCAGTGCATTTGAAGAAAAAAAACATCCCATTGCTCAGGCTAATGCTCCTGTTGATGAAGATGGCAGGTTCATGAATCCACTTATAACTTCACGCGTTGAAGGTGAGTTTATGATGGTGAAGGGTGAAGATGTTGAATATATGGATATTTCACCCAAGCAGCTTGTGAGTGTTTCCGCTTCTTTGATTCCGTTTCTTGAAAACGATGATGCCAATCGAGCTTTGATGGGTTCCAATATGCAGCGGCAGGCAGTTCCTTTGCTGAAAACCTGTGCGCCATTGGTGGGTACTGGAATTGAAGGGGTCGTGGCGAAGGATTCCGGTGTTACGCTTGTTATGCCAAGGGATGGGGAAATAGTCAGACTGGAAGCATCCAGGATAGTTATAAAACATGAGCCGACAAATAATCCGGAGGAAAAGCCGGTTACTATTTTTAAGCTGTCAAAATTTGTTCGTACCAACCAGAATACATGCTTTAATCACCGTCCCATTATTAAAAAAGGTCAGAAGGTCAAGGCAGGAGAAATTATAGCAGACGGACCGGCAACAGATAATGGTGAACTGGCTTTGGGGCAGAATTTAACTGTCGCATTTATGCCCTGGGGCGGATATAATTTTGAAGATTCTATCCTTGTGAGTGAAAGGCTTGTAAGAGATGGAGTTTTCACTTCGATTCATATTGAGGAATTTGAGGTTGTTGCCAGGGATACAAAACTTGGAAAAGAAGAAATTACCAGAGATATCCCCAACGTGGGGGAAGATGCCCTGGTGAATCTGGATAATAGCGGTATTATACGACTTGGCGCTGAAGTATGCCAGGGAGATGTACTGGTGGGCAAAATCACTCCAAAGGGTGAGACTCAGCTATTACCTGAAGAAAAGCTTCTTCGCGCTATTTTTGGAGAAAAGGCAGGAGATGTTAAAGATACATCTTTGAGAGTTCCCCCTAGTGTTGCTGGTGTTGTTATTGATGCCAAGGTTTTTGCAAGAAGAGGAATAGAAAAAGATGATCGTGCAAAATTAATAGTCAGTGAGGAGATAACGGCTTTTGAAAAAGACAGGGATGATGAGTTGTCGGTAATTAAAGATGTGTTTTTTGAAGAGGTTGTAAAACTTCTTGAAGGCCGTAAAACTTATTCTGTTATAAAAAGAGGCAAGAATGTTTTGGCTGAAAAGGGAGATGTCATAGATTCGGAGATACTTGATGATATTTCTGCGGCTGATCTTGAAAGTATTGTCTTGAGCGAACCCGAAGTTACTGAAAGGCTGCACACTATAATTGATCAATACAGATATCAGCAGGACCTGTGTAATGCCGGTTTTGAAGGAAAGATCAAAGGTTATGAAAAAGGAGACGATCTTGCTCCTGGTGTTATTAAGATGGTTAAAATATATGTGGCAATGAAACGCAAGCTGTCTGTGGGTGATAAAATGGCCGGTCGCCACGGCAATAAAGGTGTTGTATCAAGAATACTTCCCCAGGAAGATTTACCTTATTTTGAAGACGGAACAACAGTGGACATGGTTCTTAATCCTCTCGGCGTACCTTCCCGTATGAACGTTGGGCAGATACTTGAGCTTCATTTGGGGTATGCTGCAAAAGGTCTGGGGAATCAGATTAACAGACTCTTTGAAGAGAATAATTTAAATTTTCTGCGGGAAAAGATGAAACGCATATTCAATACCGATGAAGTTCAAGGCTTGATCGACGGTATGGATGATAATGATCTTAAAGAGTTTGCAGGTAAATATAAAGCCGGTGTTTTTATGAAAACTCCGGTTTTTGATGGTGCAAAAGAGGCGGAAATCAAAGAATTACTTACGGAGGCAGACCTGTCAGTAACAGGCCTGGCAACCCTGTACGATGGCCGAACAGGGGAGGCCTTTAATGAAAAAATTGCAGTGGGTACAATGTATATGCTGAAACTTCATCATCTTGTTGACGACAAGATTCATGCGCGTTCAATCGGACCTTATTCTTTGGTAACACAGCAGCCCCTTGGAGGAAAAGCCCAGTTCGGCGGACAGCGTCTTGGTGAAATGGAGGTTTGGGCTATGGAGGCTTACGGCGCAGCTTTCGCTCTCCAGGAGTTTTTAACCGTAAAATCCGATGATATGGCAGGTAGAACCCGAATGTATGAAAAAATTGTAAAAGGTCAAAATATACTTGAACCCGGTATCCCTGAGTCTTTTAAAGTATTGACCAAGGAGTTGAAGAGTTTAGGTTTGAATATAAACCTTCTGGAGAAATAATTGTTATACTGGTTATTGATCGAGGTCGTAAGAAATAGAAGACTGAGTATTTAGGAGAGGAATTTGGAAACTTTATACGATTTTTTTGCCAAACCCACGAACCCCAGACGTTATACCGGGGTAAAAATTGAGTTGGCATCGCCTGAGCAGATTCGAAAATGGTCTTTTGGAGAAATAAAAAAACCTGAGACAATTAATTACCGTACTTTCAAACCCGAGCGAGACGGTCTTTTTTGCGCTAAAATTTTTGGTCCCACTAAAGATTATGAATGTAACTGCGGCAAGTATAAAAGGATGAAACACAGGGGGGTTGTATGTGAAAAGTGCGGTGTGGAAGTAATCCAGTCTAAAGTCAGAAGAGACAGGATGGGGCATATAAAACTTGCAACACCCGTGACACATATATGGTTTTTAAAGGGTCTGCCCAGTAAAATAGGCAATCTTCTCGACATGACTCTTAAGAGCCTGGAAAAAGTGATATACTTTGATTCTTATATGGTTATTGATCCTAAAGATACAAGCCTTAAGCGTTGTCAGGTTTTAAGCGAAGCTGAGTACAGGGATGCATTGGAGACATACGGCGCAGATTTTGAAGCAGGTATTGGGGCTGAAGCTGTTAAAACATTACTTGAAGGGATTGACCTTGAAGCTGTTTATGCGGAATTGAGGGAGGATATAAAGGCAACAAAATCTGTTTCAAAACGGCAAAAACTCTCAAAACGTTTGAAGATAGTAGATGCATTCAGAACTTCCAACGTAGACCCTGTATGGATGGTAATGGATGTAATTCCTGTGCTTCCTCCGGATTTGCGCCCACTGGTTCCCCTGGAGGGCGGCAGGTTCGCAACATCTGATCTTAACGATCTGTACAGGAGAGTAATTAACCGTAATAATCGCCTGAAACGTCTTATAGATCTAAGAGCGCCTGACATAATTGTCCGTAATGAAAAAAGAATGCTTCAGGAAGCAGTTGACGTTCTTTTTGATAATGGACGGCATGGAAGAGTTATTACAGGCTCAAACAAACGACCTTTGAAATCACTCAGTGATACTTTAAAGGGAAAACAGGGGCGTTTTCGCCAGAATCTTTTAGGTAAACGTGTTGATTATTCCGGTCGTACTGTTATTACAATAGGTCCGAACTTAAGACTTCATCAATGCGGTCTGCCAAAAAAAATGGCTCTGGAGCTTTTTAAACCATCTGTTTATTATCGTTTGGAAAAAAAAGGTCTTGTTTCAACTGTTAAGAGTGCCAAAAAGATGGTTGAACGTGAAACGCCTGAGGTGTGGGATACTCTGGATGAGGTGGTAAAAGAATATCCTGTACTTTTAAACAGAGCCCCGACTCTCCATCGTCTCGGTATTCAAGCCTTTGAACCTATTTTGATTGAAGGAAAGGCAATTCAGCTTCATCCTCTTGTGTGTACTGCTTTTAATGCTGATTTTGACGGGGATCAAATGGCTGTTCATATTCCCCTTTCCGTTGAAGCGCAGATAGAGGCTCGTGTATTAATGCTTTCGAGCAATAATATTTTATCCCCTGCAAACGGCAGCCCTATTATTGTCCCCAGTCAGGACATTGTTCTCGGAATTTATTATATGACCAGGGGTAAAGATAATGTAAGGGGAGGTGGCAAAAGATTTGCCGATACCGCCGAGGTTAGATCAGCATATAATGCTGATGCAGTTGAACTTCATGCAAGAATTACCGTGCGCATGGAGGGAGACATGGTTGAGACCACTGTGGGACGTGTACTTTTGTGGGAAATAATGCCTAAGGACAGCATTCTTAAGATGAGTCATATTGTGCTGGCCAAAGAAGATGAAGCAGAAGAAGTAATTGATAAAATAAATTCCGGTGAAGAATTTGTCGATTTGGTTGCCGGATATTCCATTGATCCTGATAAACAAAATAATGGGAATCTTGGGCTCCTTGGAAAAGAAGAGTTCAAGAGAATTTTTAATGTTGAAGATGCGAAAGCTGACACAATCTTTTCTCTTGAAGAAGGAGATGTCAGCAGTATAATATTTGACGGTCATGGATATCATCTGTTGAAAATTATTGAAAAAAGGCCGGAGATTCCTTTTGAGCTTGTTAACAAGGTTATGGACAAGCAGTCTCTTCGTGATCTTGTGGATTTTACTTATAGAAACCTGGGTTCCAAGTCCACCGTAATTCTTTCGGACAGGTTAAAGGATATAGGATATGAATATTCAACCAAAGGTGGCCTTTCCATTTCAATAGATGCCATGATAATTCCTTCTTCCAAGTGGAATATTCTCAGTGTTGCTGAAAATCAGGTTGATGAGATAGAAAGGCAATATTCTGAAGGGCTTATTACCCAGGGAGAAAAGTATAATAAAGTAGTTGATATATGGGCAAAAGCAACTGATGATGTTGCCAATGAGATGATGGAATCCATGAAAATGGTGCCTGAAGAAGATGAGGCAGGGAATATTCTTTGTGATGAAAAGGGAGCGGCTTTACTAAAAAAGAGTTTTAACCCCATATATATGATGGCCGATTCAGGAGCAAGGGGGAGCAAGGATCAGATGAGGCAGCTTGCAGGTATGAGAGGGCTCATGGCCAAACCTTCAGGTGAAATCATTGAGACCCCCATAACTGCTAATTTCAGGGAAGGGCTTTCAGTTCTGCAATATTTTATTTCTACACATGGCGCCAGAAAAGGGCTTGCAGATACTGCTTTGAAGACAGCAAATTCAGGATATCTCACCAGAAGATTAGCGGATGTTGCTCAGGACTGTACAGTATCCGAAAAAGACTGCGGAACCATGATGGGGGTAGAGGTCGAACCTTTAATGGAAGGAGGAGAGGTTATCCAGCGTCTTGGTGAGCGTGTACTTGGGCGTGTTCTTATCGAAGATGTGCATGACCCTTATACAGACGAAATTCTTGTTGAAAATGGAAAAGAACTTGATGAGGAAATGGTAAAGATAATTGAAGATGCCGGCATTACAAGTCTAAAAATAAGATCGGTTTTAACGTGCAAGGCCAAAACCGGTGTATGCGCCAGATGTTATGGAAGAGATCTTTCCCATGGAAAGACTGTTGAAATGGGTCAGGCTGTTGGTATTCTTGCCGCTCAGTCAATAGGTGAGCCTGGCACTCAGCTCACAATGCGGACCTTTCATATCGGCGGAACAGCAAGTCGAAGGGTTGAGCAGGCTGATATCAGGGCAAGGGTTGAAGGGAAGATTAAATTTATTGACCTTAATATTGTAAAGAATGCTGAAGATCAAATTATTGTAATGAATAGAAGAGGCGGAGAATTTGCCATTATCAGTGATACGGGACGAGAGCGGGAAAGGTTTCCTGTGATTTACGGCGCTCACCTGACTGTGAACGACGGTCAGGATGTTAAAGCAGGTGATCTGCTTGCAGCCTGGGATCCTTTTACAACTCCCATAATTACGGAAGTTAGTGGAACGGTTAAATTTGGTGATATTTTTCCAGGCAAAACCCTTCAGGAAAAAGTTGACCCTGTAACCGGAAAATCCAGCCGTACAATTATTGAACCAAAGAGCACTGACATACGCCCAAGGATTTCAATAAAGGCTGAAGACGGAAAGACTGCAGCTCTGAAATCAGGAAAGGCCAGATATTTTCTGCCCCTGAATGCTATTTTGCTTGTTGATGAGCAGGATCTTGTTAAAGCGGGTGATGTTATAGCAAAGCTGCCAAGGGCAACTACTAAGACAAAGGATATTACAGGCGGTCTTCCAAGGGTGGCTGAGCTTTTTGAAGTTAGAAAACCCAAAGAGATTGCTGTCTTGAGTGAGATTAACGGGTATGTTTCAATTGACAAAGCCACAAAAAAGGGGAAGCAGAAAATTATAGTAACCCCTGTTGATGTTGGTGATAAAAAAGAATATCTTATTCCCCGGGGCAAACATATCAGCGTTTATGAAGGAGATTATATAAAAGCCGGTGAGGCTCTTGTGAATGGATCAGCAGTGCCCCAGGATATATTGAACATTAAAGGCGATATCGCTCTGGCACGTTATCTTGTGGATGAAGTTCAGGAAGTATATCGTCTGCAGGGTGTCCGTATAAACGATAAACATATAGAGGTTATAGTCAGCCAGATGATGAAGCGTGTTAAAATTGATGATGTGGGAGATACCGATCTGATTGTTGAGGAACATATAGACAGGAGCAGATTTGAAGAAATAAACAGGCGTGTTATGGAAAAAGGTGGAAAACCTGCGACCGGTAATTCGTTGATTTTAGGTATAACAAAGGCTTCCCTCAGCACGGAAAGCTTTATTTCTGCGGCTTCATTTCAGGAAACTACAAAAATTCTTACCGATGCCAGTATAGCAGGAAAGGAAGATTACCTTAAAGGTCTTAAGGAAAACGTAATTATGGGAAGAATTATTCCTGCAGGGACAGGATATTCGGAGCATATGAATGTAACGGTTGAACGTGCATAATCTCATTATTCGAGATTTTACAGGAATATTTTTGATAAAAATGTTTTTACCTTAGTATTTTTAATATTAAAAGCTTGACAGAATTGATTTATAATTATACAAAGTTCTTTTTGTAGTTGACGTTGTTAAACAAATACCATTTTGGTTTAAAAAATATAAGATTTGGAAGAATATTTATTTCGATTTAGAGGGAAGATATGCCGACCATAAATCAGTTAGTAAGAAAAGGTAGAAAACGTGTCATTAAAAAGACAAATACACCGGCTCTTAGGGGGGCACCTCAAAAAAGGGGAGTATGTACACGTGTATATACCTCAACGCCTAAAAAACCTAATTCAGCCTTGCGTAAAGTAGCAAGAATAAGATTGACTACAGGTGTTGAAGTAACTGCTTATATTCCTGGAATAGGGCACAATCTGCAGGAGCATTCAGTGGTATTGGTTCGCGGAGGTCGTGTTAAGGATTTGCCAGGTGTCAGATATCATATAGTCAGGGGTATACTTGATACCCTGGGGGTAGAAGACAGAAGAAAAGGCAGGTCAAAGTACGGAACAAAGAGACCAAAATAAAAGATTGTTTTTAATTTTTAACACTATGGGAATTGAATAAAAATGCCGAGAAGAAGAGAAGTCCCGATAAGGAAGGACACTCCTGATGCAAAATATAATAATAAGCTTGTTGCAAAATTTATTAAAATCATTATGAGGGACGGTAAAAAAAGCTTGGCAGAGAGAATTTTTTATGACGCCTTTGATATTATTGAAAGCAGAACAAAGGAAGAACCTTTGAAAATTTTTGACAAGGCTGTTGAAAATGTACGACCGCTTATAGAGGTTAAGTCCCGGCGTGTTGGCGGGTCAACCTATCAGATCCCGACGGAGATTCGACCTTCAAGACGGCTTGCTCTTGGAATTAGATGGATAATAAACTATTCGGCAAAAAGACCTGAAAAGACCATGGCTGAAAAACTTGCAGGAGAGTTCATTGATGCTGCAAATAACAGGGGCACTTCGGTCAAGAAAAGGGAAGATACCCATAAGATGGCTGAAGCTAACAAGGCTTTTGCTCATTATCGCTGGTAGTTAATTTTTGTTTATCAAAATATTTTTTGGTATCCTTTTTTATTAAAATATTTGCAGGTTGCATTAAAGGGAGGACTAAGTAAAATGGCAAAGGAAAAGTATAAGCGGACCAAACCCCATGTGAATGTGGGTACGATAGGTCATATAGATCATGGCAAGACGACCCTTACTGCGGCTATTACAAAGCATAGTGGATTAAGAGGGCTTGCGGATTTTGTTCCTTTTGATCAGATAGAC
>Ga0190313_1000777_pt1 | contig 18108 bp, 23 predicted proteins | sample 4870071011_MG_FD_169989 | JGI IMG/M metagenome (GOLD analysis project Ga0190313, IMG submission 169989) | Hydrothermal vent sediment bacterial communities from Southern Trench, Guaymas Basin, Mexico - 4870-07-10-11_MG | ecosystem: Environmental > Aquatic > Marine > Hydrothermal vents > Sediment ...
TTCATCCCAGTTTTCAACGAAATCCAGATTTATGTAGAGCTCTCCTCTTCTTACAAGCCTTTCGTTATACTCGGACCAATTTCCTATATACTTCCTGTTGTTTGCTTCTTTTCGAGCCATGGTGCATCCCATCATAGCTTTCTGCTTATTTACCAGAAAGTATGGCACCATAGCTTATAAAACTGTTTGTGCAACAGAGCAGGTTAGAGAAAACCGTGTCTGGATGTCTTATGGTGTGTACGGGAAGCGCTCTTTATAAGATCTTCTTTCTTCATGGATCTTGTTTTAGCGCCCCTTTGGGCAGGATATCGAGATATTGCCGCCTTTCTTCTCCTCTTTGCCTTTTCGTGTCCCCCGAATTCCTCCTTGTATATCCTGCCGAACTCGGGGTCTATTCTTCCGTATTCTTCGAATGACCGGTACGGGTCCGCATACTCGGGTGCAGCAGAGTGATGGGGCATGGGTCGCAGTATGGGCTGTACACTCATGGAAGATGTTATCCTGCTGAGAGCAAGGAGCCTTATCTCCTCTCTCTTCTGCATCGCAAGGGTTCCCCCGACATATGCAAACACAAGAAGTATGCTGTAAGACTGGGGGGTGTAGCTTATTTTGCCGGACAACAGTGTAACTGTGGGAGTTGTGTATGAGACTACGAAGGTGGTCGCCGGTTCAAGCCATGGAAACTGTATTGCAATGGATGCCATTGCTCCATCCCTCATGGCCATTATATCCACAGGAAGGCTGGCAAGCATCTCGGGAGCGCTCAGCAGGTAGAAGAGCCCTATCACGATTATTGCCATGAGCGTTCCTCTGGCAGGGCTTCCTGCCCTCTTTCCGCCCACATATCCAGCTATCATCGGGCCGAAAAGAGGTAGCCAGCTTAGTGATACCATAAGTACCAGAGCATAGAAGACACCGAGCCAGAAGCGATATATTCGGGCCTCGTTCCGCTTAAGAGCCTTGAGTATCATCTTGTCGGCAGCATTGCCGCTGGCCTTAAGCGCATAGGCACCGTGCTGTAAGAGGTACCTGCTTATATCGTCAAGCTCTTTGTCTACTTTTCGTCTGCCCATATCATACCACTTCTGATTTTTTAGTCTGACATGTGTCAGACAATTTAACGTTATGTGTCAGCACTATTTAATACTTTCGGTAGATTGGCAGAGCTATCATAAAAGCGAGAAAAATAACAGAGTAAATGGTTTGTAAGAGGGTTTATCCGAAAAGTGCCCCGAGACCGGCTGCTGCCTCTTCCTCGGATACCTCTTCTTCCTCTTCCTCTTTCTTCTCTTCCTTCTTTTCTCCACCCTCTGCGGGTGCGGCTGCTGCTGGTGCTGCGGCGGCCGCAGGAGCTGCGAAGGCTGCAGTCTTCATCGCTTCGTCTATGTCCACACCGTCAAGTGCGGCGATAAGGGCTTTGACCCTTGCGGTATCTGGCTCGACACCTGCTGCTTTCAGTATGCTGACCACGCCTTCCTCCGTTATCTCCTTACCTGCGGAGTGAAGTACCAGAGCGCTGTATATATACTCCATTTTTTCTACCTCCTTTGTTTATCCGAACAAAGCTCCTAATCCTGCTGCGGCATCCTCTTCGGATACCTCTTCTTCCTCTTCTTCGGGCTCTTCCTTCTTCTCTTCCTTTTCTCCATCACCTGCACCTGCATCAGGAGGGTTCTGAGGTGCGGAGGACAATACATCCTTCAGTTCATCGTCCAGAGCATCGGGTGCGAGGGAGGCCAGAGCCATCATCTCTCTCTGTGCCTTGGCTATGAGCGCTTCTATGGACTCTGATGTGGGTATTGCCACATTCACCGCAAGATTGAGCGCTTCACTGAATGCCTTGGCTATGAGCGGCTGTATCGTCATATCGCTGACATATCCCATGTACATTGCAAGATTGAAGGCCGAACCTGCCGCAGACCTGACATTTTCCATATATGCCTCTTCATCCACTGCGAGCACACTGCTATCGAAGACCGTTCCTCCCTCATACGCCGCGATGACGTCAAGTCCCACGGTTATGGGGAATATCTCCAATTTAGCGAGCATCTGTGCGAGGTCCCGAGGTATCTTTTCGCCCTCTTTCACGACGGTCTTGTCCTTCTTTATAACTATCTTTCCGCCCTCTATCGCCGCCGGAATTCCAACCTTTCCGAACTCACCCACGATCGGACCGGGTTTGAAAGAAGTCGGGCCCGCCTTTACGACTATATCTTCGGGGGCTATTTCACCGCCTCTTGCAGGGGCCTTCGTCTTTGAACGTTCCATCTCCTTATAGAATGAAAATGCGTTCATATCCGTGCCGACTATTGCCAGCTGCTGATGCTCTATGTATTTCTCAAGACCGTCCACTCCTGGCCTCTCTTCCTTTGAGAAATCGAGAGAGAGTTTTATGAGCTTGTTCTTGGCCACCCTGAGCTTTCCCTTTTCCCTTATGTCGGCCCTCATCTTCTGCATCTGTGGAGCGGGGATTCCGTTGATGGCAACGAGAGCGACCGTATTGCTGCTCTTTATTATATTCTGAAGCTCCGCAACCGTTTCCTTCTTCCACTGAGCTACATGTGCCATGATATCACCATAACCTCTCCGCAGGGCCCATTGTGGTCTTAACATAGACCGACCCGATGTTCATCTTTCCTCTCTCAAGTTTGGACTCCACCCTTTTCAGTATGGTCTCCAGATTGTCCGCGAGCTGTTCGGGGCTCATATCAGTCGTACCTATATGCGCATGGAAGGTCCTCTTGTCCTTGCTCCTTACCTTGACCGTCCTGCGGAGCGACTCCACTATGCCCTTCGGGTCTATGCTGGGCGGAACGGGCTTTGGCATCTTACCTCTCGGCCCGAGTATAACTCCGAGCTTCTTACCTATCACAGGCATGAGCTGCGCCTCCGAAACAAAGAAATCGATGTCGTTGGCAATCTTCTTCGCCTTTCTCTTATCATCCGCAAGGTCATCTATGTCTTCCGGAGTCATGACGACATCGGCAACATCCTTTGCCTTGAAGGCAAGTTCCTTATTTGCGAAAATACCCACCTTTATTGGCTTGCCTCTTCCGTGCGGAAGCTGAATCTCCTCGTCAATCCTGTTCTTAGGATTCTTGAGGTCAACATCCTTCAGGTTTATGGCAACTTCCACACTCTCCCTGAACTTTCTTGGTGGTGCGCTCTCTATCGCCTTTTTTACCGTTTCTATGGTTTTTCTATCTGCCAAGTCAATACCTCCTGTAGTGCTTCGAGGATTTGCCTCTCCTACAAGGGTTAGGCGGCATAAATACCACCTATTTATAAAGCTTACCTATGGGTGGAGCAAGTATGCGAACAGAAATGCCGAGAGGGCCCAGCAATAGTATGCAAAATAATGGAACTTGTCTGTCACAACTATTCGAAGAAGAGCTCGAATTGCGAGGTACCCCACTACGAATGATGAGAAGAACCCTGTAAGTAGTACTGTCACATCCAATGAGGATGGTTCGTGCATTGCCTTGTATATCTGAAGTGCGCCTGCGCCCGCGATGGCAAGTATCGCCATAAGAAAAGAGAATGTGGTGGCCGAACCTCTTTCCATGCCTGTATGGATTCCTGCTGCGATGGTCGTTCCAGACCTTGATATCCCCGGAACGAGTGCGAATACCTGTGCCGTTCCTATGATTATCGCTTTTTTCATGCTCACGGAGCTCTCTTTGCCGTGTTTTCCCCTAACGGAAAACAGTATCAATCCGGTCACTGGAAGCATTGCAGCAACGACCCACAGAGAGCTGAAAGCCGATTCCACCGCATTCTGAAATACGAGCCCTGCAATCACTATCGGGATTGTAGCTATTACGGCACCCCAACCCGCCCTTGCGTCGGCATCATTTTTAAGATTCTCCGTTATGTTTCCACGAAAAGCCTTTACGGAGGATAAGAACACATCCAGAACATATTTCCGTGTTGCAAGCAGCACTGCCAGCAGAGTTCCCAGATGAACAACGGCATCGAAGAGAACCGGGTTGTCATCACCTATGTCGAGAAAATGCTGTACGATCACCAGATGGGCCGAACTGCTGACCGGCAACCATTCCGTTATTCCCTGAACGATGCCGAGTATCAGTGCCGTGATGATGTCCATGAGCTGGCATGTCCAACAGGATAAAAGGATTTGCTCATTCGACGTCCACGAATATTCCGTGCGGGATGTTCTTTTTCCGATTCGGGCGAAGAACATATTCGGCACACTGCTTTGCTTCGCCGTAGCGGTCGAGCTTTATCAGGACATATCCCTTGTTCATCCATGCGTCTTTGTAGTTCGGATTGAGCTGTATGGCGTGATCATAGCATTCCAGCGCCTCGGCGTACATTCCCATTCTGGCAAGAGTGTTTCCCTTGTTGTTCCATGCGACATCATATGAGGAGTTTATCATGAGCGCCTTTTCATAGGATTTCAGAGCGCCTTCATCAAGCCCGAGTTTGGAGAGCGCTATTCCCCTGTTGTTCCATGCCATCTCGTTGTTCGGATTGGCCTTGACGGCTCGATTCAGATATTTTAAGGCCTCAAGGGCGTTTCCCGCACTCAGCATTGCGGTTCCTTTACTGTAATATGCCAAATCATATCCGCTTTCATAGGGCCTTTTGCGGTTCAGGGCGCGGGAATAATACTTCATAGCATCCTCGTAATCCCCCGAAACATAGTATCTGTGCCCCATGAGCACATCGCGAGTTGCAAGAAGAGAACGCACTGCGGCATCTATCCTCAAATATATCCCGATGGAAAGTGTTATTCCCCCGGTTACGGCAAGGGTGTATGTGGGTATCGGGTCCGAGGCCGCCAGCCATGGGTAATCTCCGTTGAAAAATACGAGAGAGTGCACGACTATCTGGAATATCCCGAGAAACCATATCATGAAGGGGTCGAGCCGTTCTTTTATGGTAAACCATATAAATGACAGGGCAGCAAAATACAGGGCAAGATACAGGGCATCGATTATCAAGGGCTGATCGGTTTCAAAGGGAAAGAACCATCTGGCCACCGCAAAAAGAGAGAAGAACAGAGGGAAGGCACCGATGGCTGCCGCCCTCTTATCCCTGAAAACAAAGGCCCTGTCCAGAAATAGAAATACGAATCCCGCAAGCAGCAGTGGGATGAATATCGAAAGAGATGCTATTCCATAGGCCATTAACGGGTTCGGAACTACGCCGTTCGTGAGAAGATATTCCGATGCCATGAGTGCGGCACCTATTGCAGATGCAGCCATCACTATGTCTTCATATCTTGTCCATCGTCTTATCTCATCGGGAGACGGTTCTTCTGTGCTGAGAGTCAGAGCGCTCTCCTCTCTGCCGCTGGCTTCTTCCGGAAGAGCGATGCTGTCGTCCATACCTCCTTCGAGAACCTTTGCAAGCTCTTCTTTCTCTTCGGGAGTGCTTATAGACTTTTCTTTGCCGTGACTTGCCGCAAGCGGAGGCGCGAATATGAAATCCACCTCCTCCTTCATCTCTTCCTTTATGCGCTCGTCTTCTTCCTCATCCTCGAAATCGTATTCCGATACCTCGGCGACTGGTTCCGGCGGTGTGGTCCGGACAGCTTCGGATCGAGCTTCGGAGATGTCCTCCTCGGCGAGAACCTCTTCAAGTGAAAGTACGAGTTCCGAATGGGTTTCCTTGGCTTCTTCCAGCTCGGTTTCATCCGCGAACAGAGCACCGCACTCGGGGCATGATGTTGCGCTCTCGGACACGGGTGCACCGCACTCCGGACATAGGTATTCTTCCTTTTCCTCCTCCGGAAGAATCTCTTCCATCTCTCCCCCTATGAGCTCGTTTTTTAGAATTTCGAGTTCCATAAGGGCCTCGTCAGCAACGGCCCGCTCTTCTTCCTCATCCATCTCCGGTATAAACGGCGTTCCGCAGACAGGGCATACCTCTGCCTCGGGCCTGACAAAAGCCCCGCAACTGGAACATATATCCACTTCCGTAACGGAATCAAGCACGGTGGCATCTATGTTCTCCAGCTTGCTTATGTCCTGTACTCCGAAAAACCCCTGTATCGAACGGATATTCCTTTCCTCATCCTGAAGTTTGTCCTCCACGAATACTGGCATATCCGCCCGATTCTCCGGCATGGAGGCTCCGCAGACAGGACAGGATTCGTTCTTATCGGTTATGAAGGCTCCGCAGACCCTACACAGATAAAGACTGGACGGCTCGTCATCGAAGAAGAGGTCATCCTCGAGCTGAGTGATATCATTTGTCTCCGTTGATGTGAAGTCTATCTCTTCCTCTCCCGCGCTCAGGTCCGCCCCGCATATCGGACAAACTTCAGCATCCGCCGGTACGAAGGCCCCGCAGTTCGGACAGAGGTGCAGTCTTGTCCTCGTTTCCAAGCGGTCCTTCACCTCATCAGCGATTTTCAGAGGTATTCCCGCCTTTTTCAGAATGTCCATAAGGTCGTCGCCATCGGCCTCCTTTATCCGCTCAAAGCCCTCTTCAAAAAGCTTTTTTGTCCTTTTCTCACCCATTCCCGGTATCTTTCTTATCGCCCGTATTACCTCTCTCTCTTCGGTATTACTCCATGTATTCCCGCAGCTGGGACACTGTAAGACATCGGGGTCAATCTCTGCCCCGCAGAAGGGACAGGTGGTCTTTCCATCTGTTTTCAAGGTGCACCACTTTTATATTTGATGGTGATGGCACTATAAGAAGTTTATGGGAAGTCTGAATATGCGATGGTAAAAAAGAAACGAAAAATTTATAAATTCTATATACGATGTTGTAGCATGGGTTTTACTCAAACTCTGATTGACCTGATGCTAGGAAAAATGATAGATGTCTTAATAGTGTCCCCAATCATATTTCTAGTGGGCAAAGCGCTTAAACAGCTAAAGGTATGATGTGCCATGGTCACGGTGTATGTCTATGAGTGCACTTACTGCATCTGGAATGAAACACACTACAAACCCGACCTGAAACTGAAGTGCCCCGTGTGCGGCTCGGACATGGAAGTGGTGGGCGAAGAGGAGGAGTGAGGTTGAAGGAAAGACTATCGGAATTGTTCGCCGTATCGCTGTCACTCTTTGCCGGACTCGGAACTGCATACTCCATAGGTATCAGCTATTACGGGGTCTTCAGGTGGGCTCTCCCTCTTTTCATCCTGCTGTTCGATGTTCCCGCCATATATCTGGTTGGGAATCATATGCACTTTCTCAGCGCCGGACAGGTGGCGACGCTCTTCATGTTCTTATTCGTGGTGGTGTTCTTAGCCCCATGTGTCGGAATATATAAAAAGATGGACTATATAGTCTATGTTTTCTGGATAGACATGGTACTGATGATATTCCTAGCCGCTGCTGTTTTTATAATGATAAAAGAGAGGAAAGAGTCCGGTTAGACCTTTATTTCAAATGTGCAGTCCTCCGGGGAAGAATTCACCGGTTCTAGATCGCCTTTGCTTCCGGATATCTCCATGAGGCCTTTTATCGCACCTTCCCACGCAGGGCAAGAATATTCGGTTATCCTCGCCCCTTTTATTATTATCCTGTACCCTCTGTCCGTCTTCTCGAAGACCATGTCTCCGAAGTTGAATAATGTATGGTAATTCGAAGCGGAGCGCTTTAAAAGGGCTTTAAGGCCGATTATTGATGCAAAGAGATATCTGAATATTCCGAGGTCCTTCGCAGCATATTTTCCGGCCTCCTCCACATATTCCATTCCTTTATTTCGGGCGATCCACTCCAGAATAACATCTGTCTTTGACATCGAAAACCACTGCCCGTCCTCGGGTCTATGCGATATGCGGGCATACTTCATAGCCTCTTCAAGCCCTGAAATTCCCCATTTTCTCTTTATGAAGTTCAGATAACCGTTCGGTACGCTTCCTTTGACCTTACGCTCGTCCATCTCGACTCCTTCCATCTGAGACTTATTAAGTTTTTCTATCATATCTCTCTTTCACCTAAAATCTCTAATACCCTTTCTCCTATTTTGTGCCATGTCTCAGACAATAGCGCAGAAGATACTCGCCCGCGCATCGGGCCTTAAAGAGGTTGAGGTCGGCCAGATAGTCACTCCGGAACCTGACTGGGTTCTTAGCCATGACAATGCGGCTGCGATATCCAAGACCTTCAAAAAGATAGGAGTGGAGAAGGTCTGGAACCCGGAAAAGATCGTGATAATACTGGACCATGTGGTTCCCGCATCCACGCCGGAATATGCCCAGAACCACCTTGACATAAAGAACTTCGTGGAAGAGCAGGGGATAAAGTACTTCCACGGGATGAACGCCGGAATATGCCATCAGGTGATGGCCGAGAAGGGGCATGACCTTCCGGGAAGCCTGATACTCGGCTCGGATTCCCACACACCGACAGCAGGAGCATTCAACGCATTCGCTGCCGGAATCGGGAGAAGCGAGGTTGCCTCGATATGGGCGACAGGCCATCTGTGGCTCAGGGTTCCGGAGAGCTTCGAGATAAGGGTGGATGGCGAGATGCCAAAGGGAGTATATGCAAAAGACCTTGCGCTCCACATAATCGGAGATATACGAGCCGACGGAGCCAATTACATGAGCGTCGAGTTCAGAGGAGAGATGATAAGCGATATGACCATGGCATCCAGAATGGTGCTCACCAACCTTGCGGCGGAGATGGGGGCCAAGGCGGGAATAATGGATTATGATTCAAAGACAGAGAAATTCCTGAAAGGAAGGGCTGTCCGCGATTACACACCCGTGAAACCCGACGAGGGCGCCGAGTACCATAAAAGAAGGGAATACGATGCGGGAAAACTCACCCCGAAGATAGCTTTCCCCCACACCGTCGATAATGTCTATGACATAGAGAAAGCCGCGGACATAGACATAGACCAGGTATTTCTCGGAACCTGTACCAACGGAAGGCTGGAAGACCTGAGGGTCGCGGCATCCATACTGAAGGGGGAGAAGGTGAACCCGAAGGTGCGCATGCTCGTGTTCCCCGCATCATGGGAGGTCTATATGGACGCGCTCAAGGAGGGTCTGCTTGAGACATTCATACGGGCCGGTGCCATGGTGATGAATCCCGGATGCGGGCCTTGCTTGGGAGCGCATGAAGGCGTGCTCGCACCCGGAGAAAGATGCCTCAGCACCGCAAACCGCAACTTCAAGGGAAGGATGGGTTCCAAGGAAGCGGAGATTTATCTTGGCTCCCCTGCAACAGCGGCGGCGACAGCCATAAAGGGAAAGATTGCAGACCCGAGGGAGGTGTTATGATGGGCACAGCTCACAAGTATGGAGACGATGTGAACACCGATGTGATATATCCGGGAAGGTACACATACAAGCAGTTCGGGCCCGAGGAGATGGCCCGGCACGCCATGGAGGATCTGGACCCTGACTTCGTGAAGAAGGTCAAGGAGGGCGATTACATAGTCGCAGGAAAGAACTTCGGAATGGGTTCCAGCAGGGAGCAGGCCGCTGCATGCCTGAAATATGCGGGAATAAAGGCGATAATCGCAAAGTCATTCGCGAGAATATACTACAGGAACGCAATAAACTTCGGGCTTCCGGCAATAACGATAGACACAGACCGGATAGACGACGGGGACGAGATAGAGGTGGACCTTCAGAAAGGAGTCGTCATAAACTACACGAAGGGTGAGGAATACAGGTTCCCGCCGTTCCCGGAGAATGTCATAAAGATAATCGAGGCCGGAGGGCTGATAGAGTTCGTAAAGAAAAGCATTTAAAGACAAAAGCGGATTAGTGATAGAGATGGACATCGAAGAACTAAAACAGAGACTCAGTGAGGTAAAGAGACAAGGATGGGTGGTTTCAACTCGCCGAGGAAACACGGGGATAGGCCACACACTGGAAACTCTGTTGGAGATAGACGAGAATAACCTAAAAAGTCCGGATTTCGGCAATGTTGAATTGAAATCTCAGAGAAAAAGTGTCTCCAACAGAGTCACTATGTTCACCTTCAACAGAGCGGTATGGAAAATCAACCAGAGCTCTCTCATAGAAAAATACGGGTATGTGGACGGCACTAGACGAAAGGCTTTGTACTGTACTGTGGACACCAGACCGAATGCACAAGGCCTGTATTTGAAGGTGGAAGACGAGAATCTCAGATTGTATCACGTAGATGGAACATTGATAGCGGAGTGGAGCATATCAAATATCATAGAAACATTCAGAAAGAAAATGCCTGCGTTAGTCGTTGTTATGGCAGATAGCAGACTGAATTCAGAGGAGAAGGAAGAATTTTTCTTTGATGAGGCATATTATCTTGTGAATCCCGATGCCGATAATTTCATTCACCTATTAAAACAAAACATAATCGTTGTGGACGTACGGATGCATCTAAAAGAAAACGGAGCCGTAAGAAACCATGGAACTGCATTTAGGATAGATGAAAGATACCTGTATCTTTGTTTTGAAAGGAAGGAGCGCCTGATATGAGTGAGGTTTTGCCTAAAAAAAGAAGGGACGAAGTATGGGATTTCAGAAGTGCAGATACAAAGCAGCATGTTCATTGCTTTCACACCTATCCTGCTATGATGATTCCTCAGGTGGCAGGCCAAATATTGGATGACTTTGGGAATGGCGCTCGCCTTCTGTTCGACCCGTATTGTGGAACCGGCACCTCTTTGGTTGAGGCGAACATAAGGGGCATAAATGCCATCGGAACAGACATAAATCCTTTGGCCAGACTCATTGCAAAGGTAAAGACCACACCCATAGATATAGAAACATTGGACACACATGTAAAAGAACTTACTGAATTGTGTATATCGATAAACTTTGAAAAACAGAGTATTGAGTATGAGTTACCTAGCTTCAACAACATAGATTATTGGTTCAAGAAAGATGTGCAGATAAAGCTTGCCATGATAAAGAAATTCATAGATGGAATAAAAGATAGAGATGTGCAGGATTTCTTTAAAGTAGCGTTTAGCGAGACCATAAGGGAAGTTTCTCTCACAAGAAATAGCGAATTCAAGCTTTATCGGATGAAAGAGGAACAGATAGAAAAATTCCATCCCGATGTTTTTGCAGTGATGGAAGAAAAAATATTGCGCAATAGGAACGGAATGGAAGAATACCTTAGAATGAAAAACAACGATTCCTCCACTCGTGTTTATGATTTCAATACTGTCGAAGGCGTACCTTCAGACATAATAGAGCCGGAGAGTGTAGATATTGTTGTAACCTCTCCACCTTACGGAGATTCCAGAACGACTGTAGCCTACGGACAATTCTCTAGACTGGCTAATCAGTGGCTGGGGTTTGAACAGGCCAATCAGGTCGATAAAAAATCCATGGGCGGAATAAGGACAAAGAAGTATGAAAAATTTGGATTCGAACCTTTGGATTCTGTCTTGTCTTCCATCGCAAATGCTGATGATAAAAGAGTTTTAGATGTGGTATCTTTTTATATAGATTACAGGAAATCCATAGACAATGTTTCCAGATTGATTAGAAAAGGCGGTATTGTTGCATATGCCGTCGGCAATCGTAGAGTTAAGGGGAATGAGATACCTACTGATGAAATAACCAGATACTTCTTTGAAAGGAATGGGTTTGAGCACATGGAAACCATCGTGAGGGCAATACCCAATAAAAGAATGCCCTCTAAAAACAGCCCATCCAATGTGGTAGGCGCTACAGATTCAACTATGAAATATGAATACATAGTGATTCTAAAAAAGAAATGATTTTTAAAATCCCGAATGAGGATTATCCTTGAAAGGGGTTAAAGCCTTCTCTCACACCGCATCCCCTGACCCTTTCCTTTGCCCACTCCGATTGATATGGAGCGCACGGATTTCGGGGAATTCAACTTCCCTTATGGCCAGTCAAGTATGGATCATGAAAGTTCCTCTGCGCATGTTGGTCGGGACATCTGTTATTTCTGATTCCCAAGGATATCTCTAATTAACGCTCTCTGACCTGATGAAAACCTATTTGAACAGATTTTAACTTGACCGCGTAGGGTCGGCGACAATAATGCGAATTTAGGGAAATTTTTAAATATGTATATATGATGTTGGGTCGGTGAAACAATGTCGGGAAATATATGGACTCAGAATTACTACCGGGTGAGGAAAAAAGTTCTTGCGATAGGAAACAAGTACTGGATAGAAGATGCAAAAGGAAATACGCTGGGTTTCAGCAAACAGAAAATCCTTAAACTGAAAGAGGATATTAGGATATACACCGACGAGAAGATGAAACAGGAACTCTTCCGGATACAGCAGCAGCAGATAATAGACCTATGGGGTACTTTCGTGATAGTGGACTCGGCGACGAACACGATTCTGGGGTACATTCGCAGAAAAGCCGCAAAATCCACATTTGCATGGGACGAATGGGAAGTTCTGGATGCCCATAAGAACCTTATGGCGAGGATAGAGGAGAACAAAGGAAGAGGGCTGATACGGAAGTATGCTCCGGGAGGAAAACTGGTGCCCGAAAAGATGAAGCTCTATCTGAACGGAAAGCCTGTCGTAGAGATAAATCAGAAGTTCAAGATAATCGGAGATATCTGGGAAGTGAAGGTGATCGACCTTCCGCAGAGTTTCGACAGAAGAGTGCTCTTAGGCGGCGTGATACTGATGGCCATGATAGAGCGCCAGCACAAATAATCCTATTTCATTTTCTTTTTGCACCATGCACCTTGCCCTTTTCCTTCGTCAATTCCGATCGATATGGAGCGCACGGTTTCGGGGAATTCGACCTCCCTTACCAGCCAGTCGAGTATGAATCTTGAAAGCTCCTCAGCGGATGTTGTGGGCACATCTATTATTGCACAGTCCTCGGCAGGGAACGCATACTTCTTGCCCGCTACATCGACATGGACATAATCGTCCTTCACATCCACCTTTGCGATGCCGTCACCGCCCGGAACAAGCACATGGTGGTCCAGAGTGTCCGCGATGTCCCTGAGAAAGCGCTTTATCACCGTGAAATCCATTACCATATGGTCCTCTCCCTCATCTCCTTCTATCTCACAGTGTATCGCATAGACATGTCCGTGAAGGCGAGCGCACTTGTGGTGCCCGGGTATGAAATGGGCTGCCGCGAAGGTTATAGCAAGGTCCCATCCGTTGAGTTTCAGTTTCATATCCGTTCATGGGAGCGCTCTATATAATCCTGTCCCTCACCTTTTTAATACATCCTTCCATGTGCGCCCATGTATCCGAAGCTGTCTCCTTCCATACTCTCGGCGGATTTTGCAAGGCTGGGTGAAGAGGTCAAACTGGTAGAGTCCCTCGGAATAGATGAGATACACATAGATGTCATGGACGGGCACTTCGTACCCAATATTTCGATCGGAGTCCCGGTCATACGCTCACTCAGAAAGGAAACGGGTGTCTTCTTCGATACGCATCTGATGATAGAGCGGCCCGCCCGATATTTCGACGATTTTCTGAGGGCCGGTTCGGATGGGATCACATGCCATGTCGAGGTCAAAGAGGCGGATGAATGCATAAGAAAAGGAAGAAAAGAGGGAATAAGGACGGGCATATCCCTGAACCCGGAAACCCCCGTTGAAAAGGTGCTGCCATATGTTGGGAAAGTGGATATGTTCCTCGTAATGAGCGTTCATCCGGGATTCGAGGGGCAGAAATTCATACCTGATGTGCTCTCAAAGGTCGAAGCCCTGAGAAAGGCCATAGACTCCGAGGGTCTAGACGGCATCATACAGATAGACGGGGGAATGAACCCGGAAACAGCACCTATCGCAGTCGAAGCGGGAGTGGACATACTTGTTGCGGGCTCGGCAGTGTTCAAAGGCGATATCCGGAAGAACATAGAAAGCCTCAACCATGCGATGAAAGGGTAGAAGTGCTCCGAAAAGCTTAAAATCCTTGCCCGTAAGCAGCAGCCATGGTAACCAAAGAAGAAGTCCTCAAAGCGCTCGAAGAGGTCTATGACCCTGAGATTGGGATGAATGTCGTTGAACTCGGCCTAATCTATGATGTGACCGTTGAAGGAGAAAATCAGGATGGTGTGAAGATAAAGATGACCCTAACCGTTCCGGGATGTCCTCTTGCCCAGATGATAACCGAACAGGTCGCACGAAGAGCCCACCAGATAGAAGGCGTGAGGTTCGCCGATGTGGAACTGACATTTGACCCGCCGTGGAGCCCGGATCGGATGAGCGAGGAAGCCAGGGCGAGGCTGGGGCTCTAAACCTTTTTATATCAATCCCCGATGCACTTTCATGGTCGAGTTCGTGGACGAGGACCTGAAAATAGAGGCTGCGCTCTTCTCCGCCGGAAAACCCCTGAGCATAGGTGAGCTTGAGAAGATAACCGGAATAGGTAGAAAGAAGGTGAAGGAGGCCCTCGAGTTTCTGATGGAAGAGTACGGTTCGAGAGATACGGCCATCGAGATCGTGAAGATAGGCAGCAAGTACTCAATGCAGCTCAAGGACAGGTTCTCGGACCTCGCTCAGGAACTGATACCAACGGAACTGCCGAAGGATGTTCTGAAAACAGCGGCGCTCATCGGCTACCACCAGCCGATAAAGCAGGCGAAACTTGAGGAGATGGTCGGTTACAGAGTTCTGGAACACATAAAGGTTCTTGAAGACATGGGGCTTGTGAAGAAGAAGAGGGAAGGAAGGTACATGGTAGTGCGGATAACTCCGAAGTACTCCGAGTATTTCGGCCTCGGAACCACGGACCCCGACGAGATAAGGAAGATACTGGCTGAGAAGGCTGGTATGGATGGGTGAACTTCCGGAAGAAGGAACGGCTTACGAAACGATAGTCATAACCGACAGCGGAAGGAATGCTGCGGCCCTATCCGCAGTCCGCCACGGTGGATATCTGCACCTGCGCTCCTTCTCGGGCTCCAACACATTTGAGAACATGAAGAGGATGGAGAGGTTCTCGGTGAACTACATATCCCATGAGAACAGGATGCTCTTCGTGGATGCGGCGCTGAAAGGCTGGGGGAACGATGAAAGGGAGTTCTCCGATGAAATTGAGCCCGAGCCTTTTCCTCACCTGAGGGATGCGAGCTCATGGGCGGTGTGCATACCTGAGAGCATCAGAATTGAAAGTGTAAGCGATGAAATCGGTGAAACCGAGGTTCTACATGTGGAGGCGAAGATTCTGATGTGGGAAGGGAGCGCGTCGGGAACAATAATGGTCGGAGAGGACAGGAACATAATGGCTCTGGTAGCATACACCCGCTATCTCATATCGGAAGGTGAGGTCAGGGAGCGCTTCGGAAGAATGGCGATGGGGCTGGCCGATGAGAAAGACCATGTGGGCCGTGAGGTTCTGGACAGACTGAAAGATTTTTAAGAGAAGAGAAGAAGGAGTTATCACGCAGCAAAGATTCTCAGTCAGCCCGGACTCGAAGGTGAAAGCCATAACTTATGGCACTATAGCTCTCATTCTCTGCATTTCCGTGCTTATTCCATATCTGGTCTATACGGACAGCGGTCTGTCCGATGAGTTCTATACACTCACAGACATGATGCTGGCCACCCTGCTGATAATACCTTTCTCATGGGCATACAGCCCGAAGGAGTATCTTCTGACAGACGATGCGGTGGTCATAAAACGCCCTGCGAAGGACATCGTGATACCTTATACATCCATAAAGTCGGTGAATAAGAAGGATTCCCTCGGAAACCGCATGATACGGCAGATAGGGGACGGCGGCCTGTTCTCGTTCAGCGGCACTTTCAGGAGCAGGGAAGAAGGGAAGATGAAGATGTATGTCAAGAACACCAATTACATCGTCATAATGGCAGGAGAGAAGTATGTCATCAGCCCTGACGAGCGCGATGAGTTCATGATGATGCTCAATTCTCGACTTCATTGAGTTTTTTCAGGCGGCCGAGCACAAAATCCCTTTCCATGGTGCTGAAGAAGTATCCCAGCCTCGGGCCCTTTTCCTTTCCTATGAACGCACGGTAGAGCGCTCTGAACGCCCTCTTTATCGGAAGCTCCGATTCTTCGGCAGCCTGCCTTATGCTGTTGTGTATCGCCTCTCCATTCCATTCGCAGGACGATAACAGGTCCGCGAGCGCCTTTGCAAATGCCTTCTCTTCGGCGTCATACTCTCCTGTGAGAGATTCCGTTATTGAGAACTTCACCGATTCGGGTGCGAAGGTCTCCAGCCAGCGCCTCACCCTCTCGACCCTGTCCCTAAGATTCTTCATGTCATCTTCGTCAATATCCTTTATCTCTCCGGTCCTTCCGAGTATTTCCAGAACTCCCTCGAATGTCGGGGCTATCTGAACGACATTCACCAGATGGCGGTAAGATACCTGAACAGGCATCTTCTCCCTGACGCCTCTGGTCTGGGATAGCTCGTATGCCCTTCTCCAGTCCTCCTCCTTGTCCTCAAGTTCCGCCTTCTCCAGTCCGTAATATATACGCTCGAACCTGTCGTATTCCTCAACGAGATTCAGTATTCCAAGGCCCGGGTCGAACTCGAGGTGCTTGGCGGGCTGATATCTGGCTATGTAGAAAATCATGACTTCGGGCGGCACTATTGCCAGTATGTCGGAGGCGGCTATGGCAACTCCGGTGGAAGATGACATCGCTCCCTTTCCCTTCAGCTCTATCCACTCGTAGAGAACTGGATGCGGCGGCTCCATTCCGAATACCTTTCTGGCCATCTCCGAACCCGTATCATACGAGCCTCCTGCGGCTCCATGGTCCTTTCCGAAGGGCTCGACATCAACGCCGTATGCGAACCATTTTGCAGGCCACTCAACTCTCCACGGCATCTTTCCCTGCCCCTTCCTTATGTCCGCCTTTCCCTCGTGCCCGCATTCGCAGGTGTATTCTACGAACGGGTGCTCATACCCCTTTATCTTCGTGTTCAGGCTTCCGCAGGCCTCGCACTGAGCGCTGTACGGCCACCAGTCCTTCGCGAGTTCCCTGCCGGATATGCGCTCCAGAATCTCCTTTATCACATCACGGTGGTCGAGTGCCAGCTTCGTCGCCTCGGCAAATATGCCGTTTCTATAGCTCTCATGGCTCAGTATGACCTCCGGCTCTATTCCTAACATATTGAGAGAATTGAGGAAGGGCTCGAGGAAATGCTCCGCATATGAGGAATGTCTTCCGCACGGGCAGGGTATGTCGCTGAGGGACTTTCCTATGTAGTTCTCATACTCCTTCGGAAGAAACGGATACACCTTTCTGAGCGGGTCTATGGTATCTCCGCTGTATATCAGCCTCGCATCAATACCTCTGTCCAGAAGTGCCCGATACAGAAGGTATCCCGTGATTATCTCCCTCATGTTACCTACATGGATGGGGCCCGAAGGAGTTATACCCGTGGAAACCGTTATCTTAGCCTTGGAGCGAGCGGCTATGCGCTCCGCCTCAACATCCGCCCAGTGCATCCTCTCACAGCAGTGCCCTTGTTCTCAGGAGCGCTCTAAGCGGTACTCCGTCCACATCGTTGTTCCCGCTCTTGTTAGTTAGGACCAGCGCCAGAACCGGGACGGCCCCCAATCGTTCAAGGTCGTTTATTGTGGAGCGAAGTGTGGTCCCGCTGGACATGACATCATCAACGACTATGACCTTCTTTCCCTCCACACCGGCATAATTGGAGCTGAACGCACCTGCCCCTTTGCGTTCGGGATGCGGACGATATATGGCGAGTTCGAGGCCCAGTTCCTCGGATATTAGTGTCGCAAATGGTATTCCGTTTATGGCTATGCCGAGAACCGTATCCGCGCTGGTATTCTGTCTCTCAAGTTCTTCAAGGATTATGGATGTCATTATCTGTGAAAGGTAGCCTATGCGCTCTCCGTAAACTCCTATCGACCTCCAGCCTATCTTAACATCGGCAGGCGGGTTCTCTCCGGTCTTTCCGTGGGTAAGGAGCCAGTTTATGGTCTCCGTCGAAAGGTGCAGTTCATTACCTATCTCCGCCTCGCTCATTCCCTGCTCTTTGAGCTGGAGCGCCTTCTGAATGAGTTCGTCTATGCTCTTCATACTATCACTGTCAGGCCATATCGGAAGGAGATATTAAGCTTGTGGTCGAAGTGCTCCGTTGCATAACTCATACCGAGCTATGCGAGATAAGAGCGCCATAACTCAACTTTGAGTTATGGAATTCTCTTAATCGATGTTTAAAAGCATGTTATAGATCATAAACTTCCTCATGACTTC
>Ga0190313_1000778_pt1 | contig 18102 bp, 16 predicted proteins | sample 4870071011_MG_FD_169989 | JGI IMG/M metagenome (GOLD analysis project Ga0190313, IMG submission 169989) | Hydrothermal vent sediment bacterial communities from Southern Trench, Guaymas Basin, Mexico - 4870-07-10-11_MG | ecosystem: Environmental > Aquatic > Marine > Hydrothermal vents > Sediment ...
CGGGAAAAACGAACGATAGGACAAGTTGAGGATTATGATCAACAAGGAGGGCGATGATCGCACATAGAAGTAAGAAAAACGGAAGAAGGGATATCATTTTTGCCGTGTAATAGTATATTACCTTCCAATCGCTCATTCTTCAGCTTTCCTCCCGAAAAAAATCCTCTGGAGTTTGTGATCCAGACCTATTTTTAGTAGGAGAAGAACATGGTCTCCCGGCTCTAATATTAAATCTTCCCTCGGCTGATATAGTTCACCTTTTTTATAGATGCCAACTATGAAACTCCCCCAAGGTAGGTGAATTTCGCTCAGCGGAAGTTTTGCAACGGGAGATTCCTGAGTTATGGCTATTTCAACCACCTGCGCTACACCGCCAAGAACCATAAGACCCGTATAACCCTTTACCCCTCCGAAGAGGGCATACGCGGCAGTTTCCGTCGTGCTCACAACCATATCCACACCCAATTTTTCGTAGAGGGGCTTGTTTACAGGGTTGGAAACCCTAGCAACTACCCTTTTAACCGAATATGTATTTTTTGCCAACTGACAGGCAACGAGATTAGTGTGATCATTGCCACTCGCAGCCACGAGCGCATCTGCTCTTCTTATGTTTGCATCCTCCAGAAATTTTGCCTCCGCACCATCTCCATTTATTACCAAAACATCGTAGGTCTCCGCGAGATACTTTGCCCTCAAAGGGTCTTTCTCTATTATCACAACGCTGTGCCCGTCCTTGATGAGCAAATCAACGAGATGTTCACCTACTCTTCCTCCGCCTACAACTACCACATACATTGGAGAGAGAATGGAATAAAAGGTTTATAATTTTTGCTTGCGAGGAGAAACATACTATGTTTGGAATTTCTGCCTAACTAAAAATTTATATAGTTAGCAAACTTAATACATATATGGCTTGGAAAAAAGAACATATGAATCTTATTAGGGGCATAAAAACAGTAGCTACTTCTCTCATAATTTTAGGGATAGTCTTTCTTAATACATCAATTGTATATGCTGCAAACGATAAAAATATTATTGACGCGAGAACTCTTAATGTGGCAATCCAAAGAGAACCGAAGAATTTGAATTACTTTGATCCATACAATTATTCCGTGTGGAAAGAGAAGATGCTCGGACTTCTTTATGAGAGCCTTCTTTCCTATACCCCAGATCTCATGCTATATAAGGTTCTGGCCGAAGATTATACACAACTATGGCGGCCGGAGAACGATGATGTCCTAACTTTAATAGTTAATATCAGAAAAAATGTTTATTTTCACGACGGTGAACCTCTTACAGCAAAAGATGTAGTGTTTTCATACCAAGTACTTTACTGGAATCCATTATACAAGAATAGGCTTCAATGTCTTTATTGGTCAGAATCAAAATGGGAGAGATGGGATGGGGAAGGCAAATCTCACATAGGAGTAGAAATGATGGACGATTATACTGTTAAATTTCATCTAAGTCAAAACTATTCCATATTCTTTTACAGCACTTTGGAGATTCCTATAATTCCTGAACATATATGGAAAGACCATCTTAAAAAAGCAACATTAGATAGCGATGATATGCGTTTGGATTATAATTACGGTAAAGATATGAATGAATCGCAGGCAACTGTGGGCACAAGTCCTTGGAAGTTTGTTGAATGGAAGGAGCGGTACTATATTACTTTGGAGGTAAATGATAGGTACTGGGGTAAACACTATATGATTTATTACAACGATACATTCTATCCTTTTTATCCGTATTTTGTGAGAAAAATAACATTTAAATTTTACAGTACCGATGTAGCTATTCTTGCATTAAAGGAGGGTGAAGTTGATTTAATTGGTTGGCCTGTAACACTCCCATATTACTCACCATATACATATATAGATTTCTATCTAAGCGATTCTCTGAGTTTCAATTATTTAGGTTTCAATTTGAGAAAGATACCTCTTGCTGATAACAATTTTAGAAAGGCTGTGGCTTTTTGCGTGGACAAAGATTATATTGTGGATAGATTACTTAACGGCTGCGGCAGTAAGGGTACAGTACCAATACCTCCAGCCAGTGCTAAATATATAAACAAAACTGCAAAACCTCCCGAATTTGATTTAGAGAAAGCATCGCAAATTCTTGATGAAAGTGGCTATGTGGACATCAACGGCGATGGATGGAGAGACTTGCCCAACGGTAGTTCAATTGAACTGACTATACTCACACTCCCTCGCAATTATAGTGATGTGGATGCGTATGCGGGCAATATGATTTTCCAAAATCTAAAAAATGTAGGTTTGTGTGCGGAGTGGATTCAGGTAGATGAAGACAATTTACGAAAAAAAGTCTTCATAGATACAGATTTTGATTTGTACATACATGGATGGACGGTTAGCTCGTTTCCTGAGGAATATTTATATGAATTCTTTCATAGTAGTGAGGCAGCACCGGCAGGCTACAATGCTCCTGGTTATTCTAATCCTAGGGTGGATAAACTGCTTGAACAGATTATGACCGAAATGGATGACGAAAAGAGAGTGAAAATGATAAAGGATATTGAAGGTATACTTGTAAATGACTTGCCTTACGATGTCCTATATTATAGAAAAAATGCTGAAGCGTACAGAAAGGATAGATGGAGTGATTGGGTTTCTGCATTCGGCACGATATTCAATAGATACTCCTTGAGTATTATTGTTCCTCCTTATTACTCAAGATACTCTGTACCATCACAATCAAAAGTTGGTAATCATCTGTTTTTGGTTGATGCCTGGACCCTTCCTGAGGTGGCTCCAAACACACTACTACCAATTGAAATTTTTGTACATAACGAATTAAATGAGCCGTATCCTGAAGCAGAAGTTGAAGTATATAGCAGTATGGGTATATTCTTAGCTGCACGCACGGATTCCGATGGATTCGCCATAATTAAATTAGAGACGCCAGATTATCGCACTACGGTCAATTTCAAAATAGTAGCGAGGTATCAAAACGCTACTGCTGTTGCAAATCTAAAAACGGAAGTGCTCGCTATAACCAAGGGAATATACGCAAATATTTATGTTATGGACCCTGTATTAAATTGTGGAGAATCAACTACTGTAGTGGTGAAAGTAATAGATGAACTGGAGAATCCCGTAGAGGGGGCGACTGTAAGCATAGACGAGAACACAATGCTTGGTAGTGTGGATTCCGCGCAGAAGACGACCAATGCGAATGGAACCGCTACATTCACATACACAACGCCATCTGCATCGCTCATAACGAACAGAAACCTTGGTGACCTACTTAAAGTCCATGTGGAATACAACGGCCTAACATTTGATACCTCGTATGTGATAGACGTACAGAACAACGAGCCCAGCAGCTGGTACATAGTAAATATACTGAGCATAAGCGATACGGTTCTTGCTGCGGGAGAGAGCGCGGATGTAACTGTGCAGGTAACCGATATTGATGGCAATCCTGTTGCCAACCACGATGTATACTTGGAAATTGGATATACATTGATGACCGATCCATATAATTGGGTAATTGAATATTTCGTGGATACCCAGAATGTTACCGCCGATTCATATCACAAGACAACAAACGCCAGCGGTATGGCTACTTTCACCATAACTGCACAGAACAATGTAAACGATGTCAGATTCGTAAAGGCGTATGTAAATGACAGTTACTCTACTTACGATGTAGATAGTGTGTATGTGGGTAATAAATCGGGGATAAACAGCGATTTGTTTATATATACTGGAATGTATTCTTTAAATATAACGGTAAATTGCAGTATGATAGATATAAATGGTAGAGCCACAGCAACATTTACCGTTTTGAATGATAGTGGATATCCAGTTTCCAACGCAGTAATTTGGATGAAAATACCACCCAGCGATTATGGACAACCGGCGTATCTCCAAGGCGGCTTAGCCGATGGTTTTCTACAATCTGTGGGTGCATACAGTATGGTTGTTACAGACATAAACGGTCAAGCAACGATAAATATAATACCTAGACCGTCAATTAGAGATATGCCGATAAATCTAATAGCATGGGTGGACAATCTGTTATTTGGAGATAATGATACGCTTGGAAAACATGCTGGATTCTGGAGCGCTATGCCTTTAGGTAGCGGCGCTGTACAGCAGATGGTATTGCAGAGAGCTCCTGTAATGACTGCAAACATATCTTTTGATAAAATGGTATTGAATCCTGATTGTTTATCTACGACAATGGTAGTTTCCATACTAGGGCCAGATGGTCCGATAGATGCTAAACTAAATATAAGTTGGCATATGGACAATATGTCTGGTTATGCGCGAGTAGGGACGGTAGATGGAAGGGCATCTTTGACACTTGTTTCGTATCCCTTTGAAAAATCTATAATTATAAAAGGATTCGTTGAAATAACTTCTGATTTCTATGCGCAGGATATTCCCATACCGTTCTCTTTATTGTATATACCAGACGATGAAGAATATAGGAATATGGTTGAAAATTCCCTATTTGTTTCATTGGAAAGTCCGCCGGTGGTTACCGCAGGTAACAAAACAAAGATTAGGGTGAATGTAACGGATATTAACGGTCATTATGTATATGCGTATGTGACTATATTTGGCATTAATGTTACGAATACAACAGTTTTTTCCGAATCTAACGGTATCGCGGAATTCACATATATGGTTGAAGATGTACCCGGATACAAATTGAATGTTATTAAATTGCTGGCAAGAGAAGATGACAAGGAGAGTAAACCGACATCATTTGGAATACTTGTGAAGGGAGAATATCCTACGATGAAAAACATCAGAAAGGATATGGAAAAACTACATAAAATTATTGACAATTTGACATCCCAAAATGAATATCTAAAAAGCGAAATAGAATACACAAGGAGTGTGACATATTCCATTTTGGCTATTGCAATACTTGTGAATCTCGGAATAATCGCAGTGAAGAAAAGAAAGACATATGAAAAATGAATCTATCGGTGAGCCACTATTTTTATAACATCACCCATGCGTAGGACATAATTTCTGCCCAGTATTTTCTTCGTTTTCGCATCTATTGCCCTTACGAATTTCTCGCCTATCTCAGTGTGAACTCTATAAGCCAGGTCAAGTGCCGTGGACCCGGGCGGCATCAAATACGCATCGGGAAGTATATTTCCCTCCTTGTCGCACCAGCGGTTCTCGTCCTCCACCGGATAAACTATTATATATCCCAAAGAGTTGAAAACCATTTCCTCAAGTATCTTCTGCACACCCGTGCCTCCGAATCTCTGCATGAACTCTCTTATTCTCTCAAGAGCCTTTCTCTGCTTTTCGTTGAGTTCCTTCAAAATTTTGAAATCATCGCTTCCCGGAATATACTCTATGTATCCGTTCATACTCGCCTTCTTTAATGTATACTCGTAAAGAGCGCTGCAAGGTATTACTTTAAAATCCTCCCTGCCTATGAGTTTTTTCAGCAAATCCTCGGGAGCTTGGTCAGCCTTGTTTGCAGCGACCACCATGGGTTTAGCGATATCCAGAAGTCTCCTGCTTATTTCTTTGAGGTCATCCTCGCTCCATTTCGTTGGTTTTTCATCAAAATCTCTCAAAACCGCTTTAATCTGATTATACTTTATTCCCACGCCGGACAAAATTTCAGCGAGAACCTTCGCTATATCGCCGTGCTCCGTTTCCACCCTTCTCGCCAAGCGATGCCAGTTTTTGCCTATGATTGATTTGAACCACTCCACTATCTCCTCTCTCACGAATTTTATATCCTCTGTAGGGTCAAACTCTCCAACCTTTCCTATATTTCCCTCGGAATCCGTGCTACCCGAAGCATCTATTACCAAAATGAATCCATGGGCTTGGCGAAGATCGTCCAGAAACTTGTTTCCGAGACCCCTGCCTTCATGGGCACCGGGAACCAAGCCGGCTACATCTATTACTTCCACGGGAACGAATCTTATCCCTTTCATACATATGGAGTTTCTGGGATTGCATTCTTTCCCGAGTATTGTATGCGGACAGGGATTTCTGACATATCCCACGCCCACATTCGGATTGATTGTTGTAAAGGGATAAGACGCTATTTCTATCTCGTGCATCGTTAGGGCGGTGAAAAATGTGCTCTTTCCAACATTCGGTTTTCCGATTATGCCAAGTTGAAGAGACATATTACCATCTCGCAAGGACCAGCGAAAATTCCCCTATGTTCAGAGGACAATCTATTTCCTCCAATACCTTCTCTATTTTTATTTTCGTCTCGCCTCTGAGCCTGTACGGGTGGCAGTACTCGTAGTAAATGCATCCTTTATTCCTGCATTTCACAGGTGAGTATTGAACGGTGGAGCCCTCTATCGCCATCTTTCTTGGTAATACTATCTTTGCCGGAATTTCTTCAACTTCCACCGCAATTACTTTTCCGTTGTTGTGTATCTTGCACTCATGCTCATTTCCTCTTATTCCCACAACTCTATACCACTTTCCCTCTTCCAGCCGAAGACAAACATTTTTCAGTTTGCACTCTCTACACTCCTGCGAAGGACCAAGATACTGAAATTCTACCCCTTCCTTCGCGAATTCCAGAGGCACAAGCGTAACATCCAATTACACCACCTCCGTGACCCTAACGAGTTTTTCCGCGGCCTCCCTCGTGAGACCACTCTCTCCAAGTATGGTGTATCTATCCCTTACCTTATGAGCCATTAGAAGGGCCTCTATTATCAGATCCTCATCCACACCTATCTGCTTCGCCGTTACGGGGGCTCCTACTTTACGCAGAACTGACCTAATTTTCCTCCAGTCCCCGCCATGGAGGTACATCATCATTATCGTGCCTAAACCAACCAATTCGCCATGCAACGCCTTTCCGGGTGCGAGGTGCTCAAGGGCATGCGCGAAAAGATGTTCCGAGCCACTTGCGGGACGGGATGTACCTGCTATGCTCATCGCCATTCCGGAAACTATGAGCGGCTTGAGCACCATCCATACGGAGTCTTCAATTCCAGGCTTTATATAATCAACAGAGGATATGACGCTTTGAGCGGCATATTTTGATAGTTCGTACGCCGAAGAACTAAAATCCTCATTTCTCAATTTGTGGGCGAGTTCCCAGTCCCTGATGGCGGTTGTGTTTCCCACTAAATCCCCTACACCAGCCGCTAAATAACGGTAGGGGGCAGTGAGTATCACGGAGGTATCTGCCACGATTCCAACAGGCATTGCGGCGTTGAGAGATAGTGATATACCATCATCGTTTTTTATCGTAGCTCTCGGACTCGCTATTCCGTCATGACTTGCTGTGGTTGGAACACTTATGAAGGGAATTCCCAAATCGTATGATGCCTTTTTTGCCAGATCAATCTTGCTTCCGCCACCCACTCCCACTACAAAATTTGCCCTTATTTCTTTCAGAAAATTTTCAACTTTATCAAGATTCTCCTTGCTCGCCTGCCCGACGGTTATGTTCTGAACTTCATATTTTTCGGAGAGTATTTCCTCAACGGTTTTGCCTGCTACGGAGTATGTCTTCGCACCGGTTACCATTCCCGCTATTCCCCTCAACCCGAGACGGGAGCACATCTCACCGATTTTTTCAATAACTCTATGACCACCGTATATCTCGCGGGGTAACTGGACCCACTTTACCTTCGTAAACGGCATGAAAGAGAAATAGCAAAACGAAGTTAAAAAATTTTTGGGAAGGAACCTTTATATACCGTTAGCCATTATCTAACGCCGTTAGCCAGGAGGTAACGGAGATGAGATTCGTCGCAATCGTTACCGCATTTCTTCTCCTTTCGGTAATTCCTATTCCGCAGGGGAAGATAAACATAGTGGTAAGTATAGGTAGTTTAAAATCAATAGTGGAGGAGATCTGTGGGGAGTATGCAAGTATGGATGTTATAATTCCGGAGGGTTCAGACCCTCATTCCTATTCGCTAACATCCGAGGATTACGATAAGATAGAGAAAGCAGATTTGATAATTCTCGCGAATTCGGAGAATTTAGGAATAGAAAGGGAGATAAGAGAGGCGTTCCCCGACAAAAACTACTTGGATTTTGAAGATTATGCATCCTACGGGGCGGAATTTCATTCCCTTCCGGGTTTTGGCGAGAAAAACTTCCACGGTTACTGGCTGTATCCATCCAATGCCCTAGCGATAGGAAGGGCGGTAGCAGAAAAGATGAAATTCGTTGATCCCGAACATAAAGACTATTACGAAGAAGTCTACAAATCGTTCAGGGAAAGGGTACTGAGCGCTTGGGAATACATCAACGAATCCCTGGAACAATCATCGTGTATAGTGGCTGTTCCGGGCGTTGCCTACATGGCGGAGACGATGAGAATGAATGTAAAGGGCACACTTCTAAAAGAACCCAACTCGTTCGTTCAGGGAAGCGAGCTGAAAAAATACGCGGATATGATGAAAAGAGGAGAAATAAGATATGTTGTTTGCCCCGAGGAGTTGAAAGACACAAATATAGATAAATTTTCCAAGGAATTTGCATCCGAGAATGACGGTGAGGTAATATATTTAAAAATTTTCTCGGGTAGGATGCCCTACGATTCACTACTCTACTATAATTCTGCTGCGGTTCTAAGACCCCTGAAGGAAAGCGATGGAGAATCACTGTTATGGATATTAGCTACAGCCATATTGGCTGTTGTGGCTGTGCTTGAATTTCTCATAATAATCAGGTGGAAGAGGAGGTTGATGGAATGATTCTGAGCAAGAGGGAATGTGAATACCTGAAGGAATTCTATGCGAGCGACGAAACCCTTCTAACTCCCACATACTTCTCAAAAAAGTATGGGGTGGCGAGAGCTACGGCTCAGAAAATTATAAACAAGCTGAACGAGAAAGGCTTTCTCCTCCGAATAAAAGGAAAGGGCTATATTTTGAGTGATGAGGGTAGGAGGATGGCTTCTTACCTATACCGAAGACACATGGTTCTTGAATACGCTCTTTGGAAAGCGGGATTGTCCAAAGAATACGCCTGCATTCTCGCGGCTAAAATTGAAAACGGATTGAGCGAGGAAGATGTTGAAACCCTGTGGCTCGCCGTGGGTAAGCCTACCAAATGTCCATGCGGGTATAGCATACCCGAGGTGAAGGTATGATTACTTTTGAGAATGTATCCGCCTACTACGATTCCACAAAAGTTCTTGAGGGAGTTACGCTCAAAATAGAAGAGCCGAGCATAGTAGCCATAATAGGGCCCAACGGCTCGGGAAAAACTACATTTCTCAAAACTTTTCTAAATCTTGTAAAATATGAAGGAAAAATAGAAATTATGGGCCACGAACCTAGGAGGGATTACGCAAAGATAAGGAAGATGGTGGGCTACATGCCCCAAAAGGAACATGTCGCCACGGATTTACCCATCAGAGTAAAAGATGTGGTTCTCATGAGTGTTCTGGCCAAAAAATCGGTGTTCTCTCCGCCAAGGAAGTCTGATGTGGAGAAGGCCAAAAGTTCCCTGAGATTGGTGGGTCTGGAAAAACTTTGGAACAGGAATTTCAGCAAACTGTCCGGAGGACAGCAGCAGAGGGTTCTTTTGGCAAGAGCTATTGCCACTGATCCGAAGATCCTTCTGTTGGATGAGCCTTTCAACGGCATGGATGTGCCTTCCCAACAGATAACAATAAATCTTCTTCAGGAACTTAAATTCAAAAAGGGCGTATATTCCTTCGTTGTAGTGCACGATTTGATAACCCTTGCACCCTGCGCGGATTATATACTTATTCTAAAGAAAAAAATGTATGGATTTGGAAAGCCCTGGGAAGTACTTAAAGAAGATTTGTTGGAGAGAGTTTACGGCAGAAGGATTCCAATAATTCAGCATGAAGGTGTGTGCTACGCCCTCATAGGTGATCGCCATGCTTGATATAACTCTAAGGATTGTAATAACCGTAATATTCACATCGGCCCTATCCGCCACCGCTGGCTGTCTCGCGGTATTCAAAAAAAATACATTTATGGTGAGCGGTGTTGCTCACGGCGCTTTAGCGGGAGTTTCGTTGGGTCTTCTCGTACAGATGAATTTTGCAGGTTTTGATCCTTACATCACCGCGTTCCTATTCGCTTTTCTTCTCGCTTTGATAGTTTCTCTTTTGGAAGCAAAAGGAATTGCGGGTGAGAGTGGAGTAGGCATAACCTTTGCTGTGAGTATGAGTCTTGCTGTTCTCTTCCTCGCCATGCTTAGAGAATACGCTTCCAAGGCTTGGAACTATATAATTGGAGATCCGTATTTACTCGGCATGGAAGACATAGCGCTTATAGGCATAACTACCCTACTCGTCCTTATAATCCTTGGGCTTAGTTTTCAGAAGGTTCTTTTCATAACATTTGATTACGATGGAGCCATGGCGTATGGGATTCCCGTCAAATTCTACAATTTCGTTATATACGCAATAATCGCGGGGAGCGTTGTTGTTCTTCTTGGCGCGGTTGGAATAATAATGGTTTACGCGATTCTCATACTCCCACCGGCAACCGCAAAACGATTCGGAAAAAGTGTGGAGGGAGTTATGCTCCTCTCCTTCCTCATAGCACTAACATCGGGTTTAATCGCCTTCGCAATATCTTACATATATTCACTGCCTCTATCCGCATTAACAGGCTTAGTGATGGCAGTGATATACGGACTTAGTTTCATCAGGAAATGAACATATTGGTTCTCACATAGACCGAAAATGTTAAAAATAAGTTTTCATTAAGAACTAATATGTATGAAAGTATGCTCCTCCAGAATCAATGGTGGGAAAGCGACAAAATAAGTGAAGAAAAAGCTAAACCGTATAGAAGAGAAGTATTTTGGGATATAATGGAGACCTTTCAAAAATACAAGCAGATAATAATGCTCACTGGTTTGAGGAGGGTAGGAAAAACTACAATTATGTATCAGATTATAGAGCATCTCCTAAAAAATGGTGTTAACTCCAAAAATATACTGTATTTTTCTTTTGATTTACCTTCGGAGGGAATAATTGACTTACTGAAAGAATATAGAAATATAACAAAAGTTGACTGGAAAAAAGATAAGGTGTATTTATTTCTAGATGAAATACACAAACTGAAAAATTGGAGTTCGGAGCTAAAATTACTCTATGATAATCTACCAAATCTTAAAATTGTAATAAGCGGTTCTGCGGGTATAAATTTAGAAAGAGATGCAATTAAAAATCTTGCAGGTAGACATTTTAAGTATGAAATAAAACCGTTATCTTTAAAAGAATTTGCGGAACTTTATTACGGTAGAAAAATGAAGAGTTATAGTATTGAAAGTATGAATGTTGAGGCGATATTTAATGAGTATATTAGAAAACCGTTTCCAGAAGTTGTTCATTACGATTATGGAAAGGTCAAGGAGTACATTCAAAGTTTCGTTGTAGAAAAAGTTCTTTTTTCAGATCTAGTAGATATATTTCCCAAAACGGATCCTTATTTGCTTAAAGCATTATCCAAATTGTTTCTTAAAGAGATAGGCCTTATATTAAATATCTCGCATCTGAGCGAAAAATTGCATGTAAGCAAGGAAAACATAAGACATCATCTTTTTCTTCTGGAATTCAGCAAATTGATAAAAACAATAAGAAACTATAGACCTTCATTTTTTGCTGAATCTCGTAAAATGCCAAAAATATATCCTTACCATCCATCGCTATCGTATGCTTATTATGACGATGTTGATTTGGATAAAGTTGTGGAAAATCTTGTACTGGATAGATTTGAATTCAAACATTATTTCAGAGAAAGAAATAGAGAGGTTGATTTCTTGAAGGTGGAAGGAAAAAATATGTTACCTGTAGAAGTAAAGAACACAAAAAATATTGATATGGATAAATTGAAATCATTGGTGTGGTTTATGGAAAAATTTAATGTTGGAGAAGGATGGGTAGTTTATTTGGGAGAGGATAAAACACTGAAGTTTAATAACTATAAAATTCGCTGCGTATCCCTTTATAAACTTTTGTATCATTAATTGCGCGAAAAAACGCATATTCTTCTCGTGAGATTCTTGTGAACCCTCTGCAAATACACCTTCTCCAATTTCAAATAATTTTCGCCTATCTCCACACTTCTATCGTCCGGAAGGTTTATGCAGAGATATCCTTCCAAAACATCCGAAAATACCTGAAAAGCCCTATCATAGAGTTCGTAGATTCCTTCACGCTTCGTACTCGCACTCCTTCCGTACGGAGGATCCGTAGCTATGGACCAAAATTTTCCGAGTTTTCTCGCCTCGGAAACATCGCCCCATTCCACAGTCGCGTTTAATCCGTAGTATCTGAGGTTCTTCAAACTTCCCTTCACCATCTCCATATCTATATCCATACCGTAAACTCTCGCACCCACCAAACACGCCTCTATGAGTATTCCACCAGTGCCGCAGAAAGGATCCAAGAATTTCTTACCTTTTTTAGCTCTAGCGAGATTCACCATCGCCCTCGCCAACTTCGGATGAACTGATATGGGCTTGGAGAACGGTCTATATTGAACCTTTCTCATCTCAAAACTTCTTCTGTCTCTTTCAAAAACTTTTATTCCAAAGAATTCGTAATCGCATATTCTTTCGGCACGGAATGTATATATTGGAGATGTTAAATTCACGCTAAAGCCCTTTGATATCAAATCATCCGCATATTTCTTTATTAAATCTCTTTTCGTGGATTCTATCTTGAATGTTGACGGTTTAGGAAGTATTGTGATTTCCTCGTAAAGATAATTAGTTATTGCCGCCCTTTTTATGGCATACCTCAAAGAAGCAGCAGCATCCAAAACTAAAAATTTATCCTTCATGCACAGTACTCTCGCTTTAAGATCTTCCGCCTCCGCTATGGCGAGAATCTCATCTTTAGCCAAAGAATAATTTTCTCCGCTGAGTACGGCCAGAAATCTCCTAATGTCTGTACCCTCCCCCATATTTCAAAGGACCGACATCCTCAAATCCCTGTCTTTGACCTGTGCCTGCAAGTCTTTCAAGTTTCTCTGGATGAAAGAGAAGAAGATACACATTTCTCGCATGCTCTCTCGCCCTGTTTTTGCACAACATTACGAGGGTTTCTTCATCCTCCGCTTCGTCCTCGTGCACGAAAACCTCTATTATGTATTTTCCTGTTAGAGCACGGAGAATCATTAAACCAATGGATGCCTCGTGGGCGCACATCTTGTCTATTTCCTCTTTGCCGGGCATTCCGAAGGCCATAACTATGTTGCAACCCTCATCTATTAACTGCTTAACTGCGGAAGGCAAATCCTTTATTCCGGGCACTGTTCGGCGAATAATTTTTATGTTAGGCGTTAGAGATAAAAGTTCGTCTATCGCTTCTCTAGCCATATCGTATCTGGCGAAAGTAGTGTCAGCTACTCCCACCTTCTTTATCTCTATCACCCCTGTAAAGTTCGTCGTATCTATCAACTATTTCAAATATTATTTTTCTCGTTCCATTCAAATCTCCGTTGAATTTAGGTAACCGAACAACCTCCACTTCCAAACCCCTCTTCCTGCATTCCTCTTTTATCCTATTTTCGTCAAATTTCTGGTCGTAGCCCAGCGCAATTATATCTGGCTTTATCTCCTCTATGGTTTTGAACATATCGTCTTCGTGACCTATAACTGCACGATCCACAGGTTTAAGGGCCTCAACCATCTTCCTCCTTATCTCCTGGTTCATTATGGGTCTGTGCTTGAATTTTTCAGCGGTTTTGTCCGTCGCAACAATAACAACGAGTTCATCTCCGAGTTTCTTTGCCTCCTCTAAATACCTTATGTGACCGGGATGTAAAATATCAAAAACTCCACTGGCTACAACTACCTTCTTCTTAGCCAAAACTCTCTCACCTCTTCACCTTCCAAAAAAATTAGATCGTTACGCTCCGCATAGTTCTTAGCCTCATTCTTGTAAAGTGCATATCCATCATCGCCGAGCATTTCCACTATCGCGGCGGAGGGTATCAAATCGGCGAGGAACATCATCGCGGTGGATAGCTCCGTATGTCCCCTTCGCTCCTCCAGAAGGTTTTTCGCAGCTATCAGCGTAGCCACATGACCGGGAGAACGGAAATTCTTCCCGAATTCCTCCCTAGCTTCTTCGGGCTTATGAATTGCGAGCGATACTATGCGGGCGAACTCCCTTATAGTCAAGGCTCTATCCCTATCCGTTATTCCCGTCCTCGTTCTCCTGTGGTTTATGGGTACGGAAAATGCGCTCCTCTCTCCGTAAGGTATGTCATTTGCCTCTATTTTTTCATAGCCCTGTAGCCCGTCCATAAGTATATCGTGGAGAAATCTCAATCCTAAACTCTGGGCAACATCGTACGGCATAGTGACGCAGATTAATCCTCCACCATCTTTCCGCATTCTCAGAACGCTTTCTTTGGTAACCATTTGCGCGGCGTAAACTATATCCGTCTCTTCCTCCCTACTATCGGAATCGTATATTAATATGGGCTTTCCTTCACGAAGTAATGCTATCGCTTTTTCAATATTTTTCATTGTCCACTACCTCGTATCCATCGCCTTTCTTCATAACGAGTTTTCTGAAACCTTTTTCTTTTATGTCCCCGTAGTTGTGTCCGGCATCGCTGGGATAAACCGCCAAGAAGATAAATTCTTCATCTCCAACATTTATGCTTCTGTGCGCGTATCCGGGTGGAACATACGCTATGTTCCCCCTCTTCATCTCGCTCCATTTCACATCTCCCTCACGATTCTGCATGAGCAGTAGGCCTCTGCCGCGGAGACATATGTACAATTCGCCCATCTCCTCCTTCTCGTGGTAGTGGCCTTTGGTCATGTAAAATTCTCCGCCCACATCTCCGCTCCTTAGAACGGTTACAGCGTAACTCAAATTTCCCGGAGAGGAAGAATACTTCCACTCGAAAACCTCGTATATTATAGGGTCGCCGCTCTCTATCAATTTTTCAAGCGCCTCGGAATTTGAAAAGAATCCGCGCATATCACTCGCTCTCCGAACAACGATATTCTTAATATCCCTGAGTTTGCCAGTCTCCAAATCTATTTCGTTGAGCATATTTCACCAAAAGAGAAGATGAAATAAAGAGTTTGCGGTTTTAAAAAGTGCTGTTTCTCACAACCTCTATGTTATAACTGAAATCTTTAAGATTAGCATCAATTGCGACGACTCATTATACTATTTTATTCACAGGAAATAAAAATTATTGAAAAAGTTTTGTAATCTTCGTATAATTCCTACAATAAGAACTCCCAGAATTGTGAAGATCCAGAAAATCTCCGCAGATATCTCTGGCACTATTGTCGGATTCTTTAACGGATAGTAATCTTTTGCTCCTGCACTGCCTTCTATGGGATATGGCCAATCTACTATGCTATCATTATTTTGATCATTCGTGTCATTGTTATTTGCCCAGTCATGCCAGTAATTTCCTATGCCTGAGGATGAATTCCAGTAGTTATTATCGGCTTCATCATAGGCCTGCATATGCAATTCATTGAATTTATCTCTACTCCAATAATTGTAGTAGAAGGAGTTGTTGTAAATAAGGTTATTCGAGCAGAAGTAAAAAATATAAATACCATATCTTCCACTTTCTGATATTACATTAGATGACAATATATTGTATCTTGATTTTTTGTTCAGACTTATGTTGTAAGAGCTGAAAAGGGCAATTCCATCGTACATACTATGACTTATAATATTTTCCCTAATTGAGTTATTGGTAGAGCCATAAAGGAACACACCCGTGTGTCCACTCCAATTTATAGAATTTTGAAAGATAACATTCCAATCACTAAAATTGCCTAAATACACACCATAGTAGCATTGTGTAATCGTATTTCTAAATATTACATTCCCATACGAGTTGAGAAGAAGAATGCCGTAATCATTTCCCATAAGTGTATTGTTTTCAATGCAGGCATTTGTAACATTGTATAGTAAGATACCTGCACCCTCAAAAAATACATTCTTCTTCCAAGAGGAGTTGAAGATGCAGTTATTCCTTATCACAAAATGCACCGTGGTGTTGCCTATGTATATACCTGGTCCATCACGCTTAGCGTCTATTTCATACCCTTCAATTATGTATGGATCATCTTCCGTGCCATTTCCAGGCCAACCCATATTGTTGGCAATCATAGAAAATTCAGTATTATTATTAATGCGTATTTGCTCATCGTCCCCCTCATATATCACTTGATTTGATGCATGTACCTTATAAACTAAAATTAATGGATAGGGCTCACTACCGTATCTATCTCCATATGCTTCAGATATGAATATTCTCTGTGTCTGCGGGTCATAGGCTACACCTTTTATTTGAGCGTTTTCCTTTCCAAACGGAGAATATAAATCCCATATAGCGTAAGGTTTGATGTCCCAAGGTTTGTAAGGTTCTCCAGTCTGCGGATTTATTACACCTTCCTTAACCTTAAGCAGATCCTTGGCATCGTATGCCCATACACGATAAACGTATGGATATCCATGACAACCCTTATTATGATTCACAGGATCCCAGCAATACTCATCCTCTTGAGCCTGACTAAAGTTAGATGTTCCAATTCCATAACAGCACCGAGTTCCTCTCCCAGTTTCGCTAAGACCTGTTGATGAAATGAATAGTACTGAGTCAGTACCCCACGGGAACACTATTCCTCCAACACCCCATGTGACCATATTATGGTAAAGACTACCCTCACTTGAATACCATCCTCCGATAGTAGTATGTCCGTTAGGATACCCAACAAGCATTGTTGCGTTTACAGGATCCTCTACACCAAGCTTCTCCGGATCGAAAACCCAAGCACATGGGCCAAAAGAAGTGCGTGAAATTATACTCACTGAAAAGAGTCCAGTAAGAGCAGGTCCTCCAAGCGCTTCCCTCCATTCAGGAGGGATAAGTGTCATATAACCTCCTACAAAACCTCCATTAGCTCCTCCTGGGTTTACTGGGTTCACTCCCACCTCGTACATTCCATGGAAGTTTGCACCCTCGGTACTCCAGTTTAAAGAAGCATAAAAATGGGAACGATGTGCCTGATTCGCAGCATCGTACCAACTGTATGCGCAACCGATCAAATGTCCATTGTATACAAGGAAATCTCCCAAGGTTGCATAACTTACCTCGGAGCCATTTTCACCAAGTTCGGCTAGGTGGCCTTCTGTGATATCAATAGCATTCTGAACTACTTCTGCAGTATTCAAATCATTCAGATTTGTGCTATTTATCACTTCAGGTATGCTTATCTCAACCAAACGCTGTCCATATGGATGACCCACAATGAGCAATGTGTTACGAATTGGATTATATGCTAGTGCCAAGCCACCATATCCAAGGCGATCATAGTCGGTAGTGTTATCACCTAGATCTCCTTTTGGCACTCTAAATGCACCAAGATATTCCAGATCATTTGAATACACAAGCTTTCCTGTACCTGTGAATGAATGCAATGAAGATTTTAAGCTATACTTGCTATGCAAGCAAATAGTATTTGGGGTTTCTGATATAACAGCTATAATCACCATTACTACAAATACTATTACAAGGGATATCGGCAATTTTATATGCCCCATATAAGACATAATTAATTCATAACTTCTACGAGCATATATACTTTTTGGTGAAATATTGGGAAGCTGTCAGAATAATACAGGAATATGTAGGTAGTGGAGATAAATTAGACATCGTACAGAAAACCTAAATATCGTGGATGCATTTATCCCCAGCGATGGGTGAAAGTGTGCGCGAGTTGCTGAGCGATTTGAAGGATTTGTGTGAGCATATAGTTGATTTGGCGTATTCCGCGGTGATTTTTGACAGTCGCGATATGGCGGAAGAGGTAAAAAGGCTTGAAGAGGAGGCCGATGATATAGCTCACAAATTGAAAATAAAAGCAATGCTTGCTGCGAGGAGCATTGAGGATGCCGAGCAGTTATCCAACCTTTTGAGGATTGCCGATGCCTCCTACATAATAGCGAATGCTGCTGCGGATATCGTGGATTTACTGGAATTCGGCATAGAGGAGAGAGGCTTTCTATCGTTTCTGCTAACTGAAGGAGACGAGAAGATTAAGGCGGTTGTGATAAACGAGAACTCGGACCTTGTGGGGAGAAAAGTGAAGGATTTGAATGTGGAGA
>Ga0190313_1000779_pt1 | contig 18068 bp, 14 predicted proteins | sample 4870071011_MG_FD_169989 | JGI IMG/M metagenome (GOLD analysis project Ga0190313, IMG submission 169989) | Hydrothermal vent sediment bacterial communities from Southern Trench, Guaymas Basin, Mexico - 4870-07-10-11_MG | ecosystem: Environmental > Aquatic > Marine > Hydrothermal vents > Sediment ...
AGCTAGAAGAGTTAAGGTAACCGGAAACCCCGTTATACCAAAGCCTATTGAGAAACTCATATGGGATGATATAAAGGCTGAGGAGGCTATATATAGACTCTACAAGAACGGCCTTGATTTCTACACAATAGTTCGTGCTTTAACAATTGGTTTTCTAGGTAGAACTGGTCAGAGAAGACTTGTTCCTACTAGATGGGGTATTACGGCAGTTGATCAAATGATTTCAAAGAAATTATTAAGTAGAATTAGGAAATATGAACCAATAAATGATCTTCTCATATTCTATAGTGAGTACCTATATAATAAATACATGATAATACTTGCACCAAGTGGTTACCGTGGATTATGGATAGAAGTATGGCAGCCAAGAAGTTTATGGAATCCACATGTAGAACCAGCTGTTTTAACTATATATGATAATTATCGTGGAGAGCCAAGTATTATGGATGGAGGCTATCTAGCTGCTAGAACTAGCGTACTAGAATATCTTGACCGTATTAAAAGACAAGCGCGTATTATAATACTTAGAGAAATCTTACCCCAATACATGTTTCCAGTTGGTAATTGGCAGATTCGTTTAACGGTTAAAAAGGCTTTAGATAAGGGTCCAATTATGAAGAATCCTTCTATTCATGAGGTAAAGGATTTCATTGACAGAAGATTCACGAGGATACCCGGTAAAGTTACTGAATTAATTTTATCATTTACATACATGTTTAACCAGAAAATTTTAGATAAATGGTTCAATGCCTAGATTGTATATTTGTTTCCAAGATAATATTTATTAAAGAATTATAGAAATAATAGGATTTAGGAAAAAGGCATAGTTTTTATAAAAGTGAATTCTAAGTATATAGACTTGGGGCATATATGGATAGAGTGAGCTGTAATGGGGTATCTAGCTAAATTAAATGAGAAAATAATGATTATATATAGAATGTTAGGAAAAATCTATCCAAAATTATCTATTTTGTTACTTAGTTTAATATTAGCATACTTAATATTATTCTCATTCTATGAATCAACTCTCATCAATGTATATATGATCATATATGCTGTATTTGCTTTTTACTACATAATACTTTCACTATCGATCTATAATGAAACGAGAGGAGTATATAGGGAGAGCTTCGTATATTCGATCCTAGCAATAGGATTAACTTATAGTTTATTCTTAATCGGATTATTCTATTTATTAAAGATGGTTAGCCTCCATAACATTTCAATAATAATCCTTATGCTATCCATATTGCCGATACTTGGCTATCTAAGTCTTAATTTCTTCAAAATTAAAATAACTATTGACCATAAACAGGTAACTTTTCGCCCTACATTTATCTCTATTCAACCAATTACGCTCTTATTGGCTGTTATTCTTGTATGTATATTCGAAATACTTGGATACCATGAACTAATAATTCATCTCCCATTACTGCTAGCATCAGCTCTCATAATACGTCTTCTAGAATTTAGAAGTAAGAAAGAAGATATAACAATATTTGCATCCAAAGTATATGATGTATTTAAATACATTACTGAGCATAAAAGAGGCCCGTTAATTGTACTCATTGAATCTAGATCTAAAAAGAGTATTTCCTATGAATCCATATCCGATCTATTAAAGAAATATATTAATCTAGGTAATAAAGGCGTTGTTGAATTTGTGTTTAGAGATAGTATTAGAGCTAATTCCATAAATGAAAATAATCATGGAAAGATTTTGCCACCAGTTATTATTAAATATGGAGAGCAATATATTTATGAAAATGTTTTTAGAAGATTAACCAGTATTATTAATAGGATCAAGAATGATCCAAGTAATGATAATAATGGTATAGTCTTTATATTAAGGACTAGTATTCTTGAGCAACTACCTGGTTCTTTTCCCTTAAAATATCTTTGGTTCAGGACCCTCGTCGATTTATTGGATGAAAAAGACACTCTTATATTGATTAATGATACGTCCGGAAAATCTTCTCTAGGCCCTATAGAATATTTTATATCATTTGTTATCCATATCGATTAACTAAGTTTTCATACATAAAATAACTTCTTATATAGAGGTTTAAACAATCCTCGATCTAGTAGGAAGATTTAAACGAAAGCTATTAATCCTATATACCCATAAATATAGTGTAGGTGGTAATGGAATGCCATATAGAGTTATACCAACTGGAATACCGGGATTAGATAAGGCTATTGGAGGAGGATTTACAAGGCCTGGCTTAGTTTATGTAGTGGGTCATCCGGGTACTGGCAAGACAATAATGTGTATTCATTACGCTTATAATAGAGCCATAAAACATGGTGAAAAAACTAAATATTTAACATTGTCAGAGCCTAAGGATCTCCTTATACAACGGATAAAACTTTTAAAATTTGATAAACTTGATGAGTTCCTAAATGAGTATTTAAGCCTTGAAGAAGCAATGCCATTAGCTGAGTATAGAGTCATTATTAATGTTGTTGAACATATTTTGGAAGATATATCTAAGGGCGAGTATGATAATTTAATAATAGATAGTCTTTCATCACTTGTAAGAGGCTTATCTCCTCAGGAAGTAGCTAATATACTTCAAATGATCTTTAAAGAGATTACTGGTAAAGACATTACAACAATAATTGTCGGAGAAATACCATTATTTGCAGAAATAAAATTGCCTGGTGTTGAAGAGTTTATGGCAGATGTTGTAATTAGACTTGACTACATAGATATCCATGGAGAGAGACTTGCTGTAAGAATGACTCCTATTAAGATGAGAATAGGTGCTATCGATAGAAAATATTATGAGGTAGCAGTTGATGAAAGAGGTTTTAATGTTGTTGGAGAACTACCAAGTAGAGCTTTTGGAACTATATAACTTAATTATTAGTTCCTATAGATTATTAAAAATAATATAAAATCAATAAAAATAAATAATTATAAAATGATATAAGTATGTATTAATTTCTAAAATAATTGATTGATAGAAAAGTTAATAGAGGATGCATAGTTAATTGTTAAAATATAGACGCTATCACAGAATGGGTATACAGATATTGTCTAGCATTAGATCATCTTCCTTCAAGATTTCCGGATCACTCCTAAGTCTGCTGAGGGAGTATACGAATTGATATCTTTTAGAGATCGAGAATCCATCATTAAGTATTATGGCCTATTCTCTCTAATTATAAGTGTTATATCCCTACTTTCTTCTTCTATACTTGTATATCTTGACATGGAATTTTTTAAATACAAGTTTACTATGTATGATCCATTGTCAATAATCTATTTGACATTCGGTATAGTAATTTCAGTATTTATGGTGAATTTACTAAATAGGTTATTTAAAGTGTATGCTTTCATACAAAATAAGTCTGCTTATAAGAGATTCTTTATTATTATTTTATATTTTATTGAGATTTTCATAATAATAACTATTCTTGATGAGATATATCCTGCGTTTTTTCTTGGATTATTAAGAAGTATACATTTCATGCTATTAGCAACTATGTTGTCTTTATTGATGCTTAAACTAGAAGCTTCAGGTGTTAGAACTTACTACACCATTAACTCCAGGGATATTAGGATGAGTGAGTTCAAGATCTTTAACGATTTGTCGATTAGTATTATAATTTTATGGCTTGCTTTCGGCATGGCTTTGCTATGGGGTGTTCCATTATTTGAAAGAATACGTATTTTACTAGTTGAAAATAGGATTATTGACTATTTCTTATCTTCCTTGATTATCTTATTAGCTTTTTCATCTCCTTACGTATTATCAAGGACTTGTGAATGTAGGATCCCAGATATAGGATTTAAAGTATTGATTGGATTAAGCATTATATTGTCGATAATCTTGTCAAATGTATTGTTCTTCGATATTTATGCCGCGATTTATATTAAGATTATTGAGATAACTTCTTTTATGATCTTTATAATGTTCTTTTCCTTCGTTCTTGACAGGATTATTCCTGCTTTATCCTTATCGAAAGAATTGCTATTAGAAGTTACATTGAAAGAACCTAAAGTTATTATTATGGAATATTATTTAAAGACTTTTGGTTCAGATAAGTCTTCACTAGCTAAGGCATTAGTTGATAAATTGACTGAGCCTGCTGAGATAGGGAGGGAAATAGATCGTTTTGACACGATATTGATATATACTATTCGTGGTAGTCCTCTGATAGAGTATCTTGAAGGAAACCTCATGAACTATCTTATTGATGAAGAGGGGAGAAGCAGTGTCCCAATATATACGATTACATTGACAAAATCTCTGACACTGCCCAAAATATATCCTGTTGGTAAGGAGGTATGGAGATATGAAGTTGGTATTGATCCCACATATACTCCTTACGTTATTGAGAGAGTTAGGAAGGAAGTAAATTCTAAAAATATGCTTATTATCATAGAGAATCCTGCTGATCTCATTAACTTAATAGGCTTTAAGAGATTTTATGAGCTCTTACATTCCATAATTGAGAGATTAAGAGTAAATGATACACTTGTTGTATTTACTCCAGTAGATCTTATTGATGAGAGAATACTTAATGCTTTAAGAAATATAGCAATGAAAGTAATAATGATATAAATACTATATTGTCTCTTTAATGTATATATTTAAAATGTTTACTGCACTTATACAATTAAGTATAGATACGAATTACACATGATGACTATAATGATGCCTCGTCTGAGATTGGATTAATAATCTAGTAATTAGTAATAAATACACTTAGATATGGGGTGTATAGCTATAAGTTGAGTAGAAGTACGGAGATCTATGATATTATCTCAAGGCTCTCTCTTGATCTAAAGAGGATGGAGCTACTTAGGGATATAACTTTTGAAGCAGATTTGTTGAGAAGAAGTAGATTTCTGGAAAAGAGGAATATGGATATAGATGGTCTATTCAAATTTTTCGAGAAGTTTACGATAGGAAAGTACCTATTGACGGCAAGCATTGATAATAAAAGATATGTTATGTACATAGAAGATGGTAAAATAGTTTCATCAGCATTATCCGATCCTTCTAGTGGGAAAAGATTAGTAGGTCTTAGAGCTTTAGCTCATTTTATCTCAAAGTTATTGAGAGGAAGTGTTCAAGTTCGAGTATTTATTATTGAAGAAGAAAGAGTCGAAGAGGAAACTCCTACACGTGAATTTCCTAGGGGGAAAACTATTCCTATTAAGAAACCTGCTATTGAAAGAATTAAGCAACTTGCTCATTTAACTGTTAAGCAACGTAGAGTTGTGGAGAAGCGTATTATTGAAGAGAAAAAACCAGTTGAACAAGAGAGATTAAAGGAATTAAGAAAGAGGCTTGAAGATGTATTAGGCGATCTACTTAATTATCATGGATATAAATTGGTAAATATTAAGATCGATATTAAGGACTCCGATGTGTATATAGAACTTGATATAAAGAAGAGAAAATTATTTGGCGCAACTGATCCTAAGAAGTTGAAGAAAAGAGTTGAAGAAGAGACTGAAATACTTTTTAATATGCTTGATCTAAGTAGTGGATTTAGAATAGAAATTAAGAAATTATAGTTCTTCAAGATTATCTATGTCAAACACCCTTCTTTACAATCATATTTATATTTTCGAGGCTACAATAAGATTAATTATGAATAAATAGTAATTAATTAGTGTGATAGAAATGGTACTGATTATTAGGAGACGAAGAGAAAAAGGAGCCACGATCCCTTTAATCATAGATTCCATGATATCTGCTAAAACATTGTCTCCAGATAAGAAAGTATACTCACTTGTTATGAGAGTCGATAATAGAGTTGGTATGCTAAAGGATATTAGTGAATATCTTGTTAGGCAAAATGTTAATATTGTTAAAATAATTGTCCCAGAGCCTGCAACTACTGATAAGAAAGAAGTATACCTTGTAATGGTTATCGAAATGGATAAGGATATAAATCCTAAGAAAATAGCTAATAATGTAAAGAAGATCGATGGAGTTAAGAGTGTTGATTTAAGGGAACCTATAGGTTCATTACTATTTCCTAGATTATTCCCTATAATGATTAATGGAGAAAGAGCACTTGTAATACCTAGGAAAGCATTTGATTTAATGATAGAGGCTAGAGATAAATATGGTATTGCATGGACCACCGTGTTTAATCAGATTGCTAGGGAGATGGGTAAAGGCATATATAGATTGCTCGTATCATTTTATGGAGAGCCGGCATCTGATGAAGATTATGATAGGTTATCTAAAGTGTTTATATATGTACTGGAGTCTCTTGGATTTGGACATGTAGAAATAGTATATAATAATGCTAAGGAGGGTGAAGTAGTATTTAGGCTCTATGATAATATTGAATGTTCAAGATATAAGAGTCCAGCTGAGAAGAAAGGTGATCTTGTAGGTTCATTTATTGAAGGCTTCTACTTAGAACTTTGGGCTCCACATAGAGTTAGATGGAACGAAACGAGATGTATTGCTCGCGGAGATAGCTATTGCGAATTCAGCGTCTCCGTAACTCTCTAGTTCTGCCAAATAATTCTCTAGTAATATCTTCCCTTACTTCTGTTTTCCCAACTAATTGCTCAGTTTCTGTAATACCTAAACTTGATGTTGATGCAGCAATAGTTGGTGTTGGCTGTTCAAGTATTTCTGGAAGCATTTTCTCTCCGGTTCTATGGAGATCTTCTACTGCACGTTTATAGATAGTCTCTGGATCATAGTAGTAGTTAAATATAATCCTTGAGACATCCCATACATTAGTCACATTCCTATAGATCATCCAATTAAGAACTGTGGCCTTCCTATAGACCTCCTCAATAATATCTTCAAGATCTAGGCCTCGTTTAGTAGCTATATCGCGTAGATGAATGCTTCTCTCAAGATAAACCTTATACTGATCAGTCCTGGGATCCCATTCAGCTATGGTAATATATTTATTAAAGTCCTCAACTTCTTGAACTATATTTATTCTACGTTGAACCCTAACTATGCCCTTTTCTATCCTTGTAATGACACGGTTTATATGTATAAATACGTTCATTAACCTCATATAAGTTTCAGGAATATTCATTGGAGGACTAGTTAGCCTTTTAATGGCGTAGTCAAGAGTTTCTGCATGAAGTGTAGACATTCCGCCATGGCCTACGGCCATAGCCTGGAATAATACAAAGGCTTCTTCACCACGAATTTCGCCAACAATAATGTAATCTGGACGATATCTTAGACTTAGCTTTACAAGATCAAATAATTTAACTTCAGTTCCTCCTCCCATACCCACAATATAACTCTCACGACTTGTAAGTTGAACCCAATTAGTATGTGGAAGGTTTAGTTCCGGAGTATCCTCAACGCTGACGATCTTCATACCAGGTTTGATGAATAGGCTAATTGCATTCAGTAATGTAGTGTTATGGTTAAGCCTCCAACCTATCTGGCCGATTACGAAGTTATGGGTATCTTCAACCTCTAGGTCAAATAGATACTCGTTTGTTGGCTCAATCTTTTCTATAGAAATAACTTTTTCAAAGAAGATATCTCCATCCATAAGCATAGCTAGTTTCTTAAGTAGTGCTTCAGCCTCCCAACTTGGTCTCTCATGGAGTTTACTGGAGTAGTATGTATATAGTTTCTTAAGTACATCAATACTTGGTTTCCTCCTACCATACTCATACTGTCTCATATACCTACTCGATAACCCGAGTTCCCTCTCTATAGTCTTCCTACCAATGCCTAAAGCCTCTCTAATACGGACTAGGTATTCAGAGATCGGGTAAATCATGTAGTTTGGATTTCGTTTTCTATGGAGATAGTATTTATTAGCCATTTCAATGACGTCGCTTATCTGTATCGAGACATAGTCCTTAACTAGTGTAAGTAGCTTTAGAGCCTCCATACCATATATGAGAATACGGTAAGCGGGCTTACCCTTTATATTCCGTGTCTTAATAACATGCTGAATCCTCAGTCTCTTTAACATAAAGCTTATTCCATTAATTAATTCCCTCGACCTAAAGGTAAACTCCACTATTAATTCTATTTTATCCTTATATCTCTTTACATATATACCTCCATCAGAATCTAATATACCAGCTATATAGCTTAATAATACTGATTTATCACCGCTAAAGAGGATCTCACTAGGAACTCTAATAGTATACGATTTATCGTTGTTGAATAGCCTTGATAAATAGCGATATAATTGTTCATGGTAGAATCTTAGACTCTTTACATTATTCCTCTTATCAATAACTACATGTATATTCTTACCAAATAGTTTCTTGACTAAGTCTCTATACCTACGTATGATGTCTTCATTGCTTGTCGTTAGAACTATTGACTTATTATATGTATCGAGGTTTCCATCACCGCTCCAAAGCCCAAGGAAGTATGCGTAATCAGTACTTACTCTAGAAGCCCCCTCATATTCTATATCAAGCCATGTATTGACAATGTAGTCTCCAGGCCTTAGATCCTTTGCCTCTACAGCAACAAGATCCAATGTATATGGATCGATCTTTATAAAGTTATGGTCAAGAGTAGTGGTTATTATAGAAGTATTCGTCCTAACTCTAACAAGAGGCCTATGATCTCTATGCTTAATGATCCTCCTTAGCCTTCTCCATGAGAGCTTGTAATTATTACCAATACTTAAAACTTCAACCATATTATTATCAACATCCTTTACAATATGATCCTTTACAATATATCCCCTAGACCCTACTATCTCATATAATTTAGAAGCCTCAATAATACTTGGTTTACCATTAATCCTTACAATAATCTTTGTATCTCCAGTGAAACTCTTACCTGTGCCTGTGCCTCCAGCGATTAAGGCTGTTTTTCCATGCTCTATGAGAGTCCATAGGTAGGCTGCCATTATGCTATTAAAAGTACCTCCTATAATAAGTTCAACTGGGCTAAATGGTCTTTCACGGAACTTACGTATAGTGAATGTTGGTCCTTTAACGGATATTTCTCTACCAAATGTTGCTGCGAGACGGTGTTTCCCAGGAAGCATTGCATCAACTATTGGGAAGGCTATACTGATGTGTTTGCCGGCCATATGCGCAAGCTTCATAACATACTCGTTAAGATATTCATCATCTAAGAAGGTGATATTTGTTGGTATACTCTCATATTTTCGATGCCATATGTAGATGGGTATATTGACGCCATTACATGATATATCCTCTATATTTGGATCCCTCATAAGGGGATCAATTGGTCCATAGCCTATTAGGTTACGCTCAATATAGTAGAGTAGCTTAAGCCTACGAGTACCAACAAGGCCAAGTTTTTTACGATATTTTTCAGCAATACGCTTGGCTTCCTCAAAAACGTATCCACGAAGATCTTTGAACTCCTCCGGCCTTTCCGGAGGCTTAATTTCATCCATAAGTATTTGTGTGAGTTTATCTAAAACAACTTTATCTTCCATTGTTAGTCCATATTCTTCTACATAATAAACTGGTCCTTCGGGAGTTTCAGCTATGGTTACTTTAACAAATGGTTTATATACATAATAACTTTCAATAACTCTCCAACTTGGATCACGGGGTGTAACCTGGATAGGCTCAACTAATGGTATGACTGTACGAACTGCTTCCTCCACTTCTTTTGGACGTTTTTCTTCTTTTCTTCTACTAAATATGTTTTTAACTAACTTCTTTGTTAGAGTGAGTTTCCTTACTACCTTACTAACCAATTCTTATCACTCCACTGTATGATTAATATTTAAACTTACTAGCTTAAATACTATCTCGCATATTGATATTTAGATTGTATACAAATACTATATACTTTTAATGAGTAAATAAACTAGATTCATTATATACAATTATTAACCACTAGAGAATATATAATATATAAGTCATATAGATACTAGGGATTGCCATGAAGTTATGGGACTTTATATATAAGAATTTCTGGTGGTTTGGTAGGGTAGTCATTAAACTATATCCTAATTTACCTGAGAATATACGTAGGAGTGGAATGCATATATATCCAGAAGCTTACGCAAGTTTTGTCGGTTTTGCTACTACTATTACAATTATATTGACTGTACTTCTTACCTTTCTAATTATTCTTGTAGGGGGACCTCTCCTATTACTACCATTAATTGTTCTTGTACCATTCTTGACCTTTATCCTCTTGGTGAATTTACCTTCATTAGTAGGTTCTAGTAGAGCGGGATCGATAGAAGGTGAACTACCATATACTGCAGCATATTTAAGCGTTATGGTTACAAGCGGCGTTTCTCCGTATAATGCGTTTGAACGAATATCTAGATCCAAGATGGTTTTTCCCAAATTTAGTGATATTAGCCAGAAATTTATATTGCTGGTCAGAGTATTAGGGAAAGATCCATTAACAGCTTTTTCTATACTTGCGGAAAGAACTCCTAGTGCTAGTACTAGAGACTTATTAACAGGCTATATTACGACTGTTAGAGCTGGAGGCGATGTAGGAGACTACTTAACTAAGAAAGCTAGACTTATGTTCTCTGAAATACTTGTTAAAATGAAGATAATAGCAGATAGATTATCAGGTCTATTGGAAGCATATCTTGCATTAATACTGCTCACGAATATTAGCTTATCTGTAATGTATTTTGTAACAGTGTCCTTAGCATCGGCTGTTACATTTGGATTATCGGCAGAGGGAATGTATTTATTCCTTTATGTCTTTACACCTTTCCTTTCATTCATGATAATATACTTAGCAGATTTAATACAATTTAAGGAACCATGGATAGACTATAGACCATATATATTGTTTCTTGGATTGACTATCCCAATAGCTGTTTTTCTATTATTTTTTGGATATCTTTTACCACAGCTTTTACCACCAGGCCATCCATTCATAGAGAATCCATTTGTCCAAACTACAAGGTATATCTTACTCTTTCCATTGAACTTTATATCGCTAGAACAGTATCTGGAACCTGTTTTAGCAGTATCTATGGCATTAATATATGCTACTATACCTTCTGTAATATATACTGAGTATTTATCTAGAGAGTATAAGGTTGTTAATGGTGTTACAAGGTTTTTAAGAGATCTTGTGGAGATAAGAAAGACGGGTTTATCGCCTGAAAGAAGTATAATAGAATTATCTCATAGGAACTATGGTGTATTCACAAAGCATCTTAAGAGAATGGCTATGCAGCTTAGCCTTGGAATACCATTATCTAGGATCATAAGTACTATATTGAAGAAGATCATTGTATGGAGAGCTAAGGCGTTACTATACATGCTTACAGACGCTATAGAGGTAGGTGGGGGTACTATAGAGGTACTAGAGAACCTTGCATGGTTTGCAGAGAATGTCGAGGCTATAGAGGAAGCTAAGAAGAAGAGTCTCCGTACACTCTTAGTAGTGCCGTACATGGGCTCTATACTGGCGACTACATCTGTACTCCTACTAGCAGTCTATATGGGCTCGCTAGCACTAGGATCGCCTGCGTACGCTACAGCAGCTGCAACAATATTGCCGGCAATAGTCCTAAACTCGTATATCATGGGGCTTGTAGCAGGCAAAGTATCTTCTGGATCAGTTGCTGCCGGGTATAAGCATGCCCTCATACTGACTATAGTAGCAGTAATTGTTATCATGGCATCACCGCTAATTAAGACATCACTTGTAGGCGGCATGCTTCCGGAGGTGGGTAGGTAGTGAGGGCTCTTAGCGAGTTATTCTCAACACTAATACTTGCATCAGCCGTGATCACCATATCGATCATAGTACTATATTATGCATTAACAACGCTAGAGATAGGATATGCATCAACAGAGTATGGCTATATAAAATCTACATTCGTAAACATAGGGAACAATATATACTATATAGTACAGGGCAATGCATATGCAGCATCAATACCTAGTAGAAGTGTTGGAGTAGGGTATAAGGAATACGAGGATCTAAGGCTTAGAATATACGTAGACGGAAACCTACTCTACGAGGACGCTCCCGACGCAGTATTAGCGGAGACACTTAGACCCCTTGTCTCTCACTCAGAGATCGTGTATGGATCTAGTGGGAATAATCCCATGGGCTGTGCATTCACAGTAAATAATCTAAGGCTAACACCATGCGTACACGAGTACTTCTCTAAGGGATGGTCGATAGTAGAGCTCAATACAGCGAGACCATATATAACAGTGTATCAAGCATCAGCAGGAGAATTCCTGTATATGAGGAGGATAAACATAACCAATAACAGTCCATACAATCTTGAGAACTATACTGTAAAGATAGTGATTGATACACGATCACTAATATCGGCTGGCAAACTAAGACCAGATGCAGGAGATATTAGATTCTACGATCCAGACAACAATATATATTTGGATTACTGGATAGACGAGTCAACAATAAACACTCCCAATACCATAGTATGGGTTAAAATACTGGAATTACCTGCACATAGCAATAAGACCATCATAATGTACTATGGAAACCCCACTTTAACAAGCGCAAGCGATCCATACAAGACGTTCTTCATATTCGAAAACTTCTCATCAGGAACACTGACAGGGCACCTCTTTGGTAGTGCATCATATGATCCATCGCAGGGCTATGTCATGCTAACACCCAATGCTAATGGACGACTAGGCTATCTAGTATATTATAAAGTACCTACAAATCCCACTGGCTTACATGCAATGTTCTGGTTTAAAGCATATGGTGGTAGTGGAGCTGATGCAGTATGGCTTGGAGTCTATGACTCAACATACAGTGGTACTAGAGAGGATATTGTTGCTGGAGGCTACCATATAACATTTGATGAATACCAAGACCGTATAGCTTTCACGAAATCTACAACAGATAATGGAGCTCCAATAGACTACTATTCAACAACAGATATCGATAATGGAGTATGGCATTATGCAAACATTACCTTCTACTACGACAGCATTAGTGATATAGTCTATGTTAGTGTTTATTATGATGGAAGTCTAGTCCTTACTTCATCTGACTCTAATGTACAGGATAATGTGAGGAACGGTATAGGATATACTATTATAGGAGGACGTACTGGTGGTCGTACAAATTATCACTTGGTAGGTAACGGCTATCTTATTATAAGGAAGTATGTTGAACCAGATCCTAAGGCTTATGTAGGTCCTGAGCATATAATTACTGGTAAATACATTGTTAGGGTTATGTACTTAGAGCTTGAGCCTATGCTTCAAAGCTCTAAACCAACTTCCATATTAGTTTATCCTCATAGAGATATTGTGAGATATAGTAAAGCTAGTATAGTTAATCTAACAATTGTGTTATACAATGTATCTAGTGCCTCTACTATATGGTCGGCTGATCTGGATGATATTATTCCGGGAAGAGACCCCTCTAAGCCTGTTGATGTAATTGTTATAGTTAAGAAGGTATATGTGGTGTTGTCGTAATGCCTAGCAGTATTGTGACGCACTTAATAGGTTGTACGACTTTATTAGCTATAATGTTTATAGTGATGATGTTTACGGCATTTGTATCTGGATATGTAGCTAATAATAGTGAAAAGAGAGTATTAGTTGCAGCTGCTGAATCATTATCGCTACAGATCAAGTATGCTATTAACTCAAGGACGCATACTAATATAACTCTTGACTATCCACTTTGGTCATCAAGTAATAGGCCATATAATATCATTATTGGTAATGGATCAAGTATTAAAACGATGTACAGCTTTCTCAATAGCCTTAACGATACAAAGATCTATGTTGTAGCATTATCTATTGATGAAAGAGTATATGGAGTAAGTGAAGTATGTGATCAAGAGATTAACGGATATAAGATAGTGATCTCGGATAGTCCAGCACTATTTGCTAGTACAAGACTGGTTACCTTATACCAGTATATTAGTGGTAATAAAATAATACTTGACTTCAGGATTGTAGGTGAAAAGTCGCCATGAAGGAGATCATAGAATACATACTGGCTGGTGTAATAATTATATCATTCATACCACTATATACTATAATCAATACAAGTCTATATAATCCTCCTCCAAGACGCATAGACCCCAATGTCATGGTGCTTTACTCTAGTGTTGTAGAAGATGTGCTTAAGGATCTTATATCAACAAATAACTTTACACCTTCATTGATAGATATAAGGGAACTCGTAAAACAGCGTGTAGGCCCAGATATCTATAAAGACTATGGATTCCACGTAGGCATTGTCTCATGGGGAATCATAAATATAACATTGCATAGTGATAGAGTATCCGTCTATACAAGAGATCTTGGAAACCTAACACTACTTGTCATAAGAAACAACTTAACTCATGAAGTTTATCTCCTATCATCGCCTACAGCGTCGTACACAGATACTGGAATATACCGGTATGATCTTTATACAGATACAGGTACTATAATAATTGTTTCAGCAGTTCTTGAAACAGGTATAACAAGGTACATTGACTACTACATGGATGATAATATAAGTAGAATCTATATTTTAAACATAAATGGTAAAATCTATGTATTAAATGATCTTAGTAATGGTTCCATGAAGACAAAGAATTATGCAGGATATGATGTTGTAGATTCATATTTGTATTATTATACGAGACTAAATTTTAGTGTATATAGACACATGTATTTTGAACATAGTATTGATACATATATTTATAGAATGTGCTGTTGTACTAATAGCCCAACTCCACCAAATCCCTATTTAGTGTTTCTTGAAAAGAATATAACGCCCATGATCTATACTGATATAGACTATTACAGTATATACGATGATACGACAAATATAGGTGGTAAAACCTATGAGAAACTCTATCTAGCTAGTTTCGAGTATGAGAGAAACTATACGGAATACTGGGTTAGAAAAGATATTCATGGAGATGAATGTAGTTGTAGTGAAGCCTGCAATGGCTTGTGCCCAATTTTTGTAAGAACTTCTCAGCGTCCTATTGGTTCTAGGGTATACATGGACGTGGTATCATCGCCTTTATATAATGCTGTATTATTGTTACTAAAGGATCTCGATGGTCGATTATATGTAGCTACGTTTTATCATAATGAGGTCGAGTTTGGAGATGCTATACCTAGGGATTGGCAAACAGATTCATTGATCTATATTATGAGGGTTGGTATGATTGATTATGAGGTAACATTGACTATCTGGAGGCGTTCTATATGAAGGGTCAGAGCGTCATCATATCTGCTTACATGGCTGCCTTGGTACTGGTACTCGCTTTTACAGTTTTATTTGTATCAATATTTCCAAGGACTACATCGGTATCTTTCCAGTTTAGACAATTTGATATAGTAAGGCTTGTTAGGACAAAGACTTATTGGACCGCATGTGATCTTGCTGGAGCCGTAGCCGATAACTATGGTGCTGACTATGTAGATGTTAATATAACAGTATATGACTTAGTCCATGGTAAGACTTTGGGTACTATGCGGTGTATTAGGAAGCCTCTAGATGTTGGTAGGGAGAATTTGATCACCTATACTTATCACTTCTCAAGACTATTAGGTAATGGTACCATGTATATCTATGATATAGAGGTGGGATATAAGTGAAGGGAGGTATACCTATAACTATTGCATTAATCATTGTATTAGCACTCATAATTTCAACTATATTCTATACGACATCACGTACAACTTATGTTAGAGAAAACTTCTATAGCTTTGCACTTAATGAATGGATAATAATAAACCACGATCTTACACGTGTTAGCCTCCTAGCTCTTGTACGTGGTAGCCAGAATGCCTCCCAAGTATTCTCGGACGTATTTAATAACACCTATTATGAAGTATATGGAAACTATACCGCCAGTACACAGAACTATGACCGTGCGATAAGGTGGGCTAGCGGTAATGCCACTCTAGTCCTTGACAAGATTCTCGACAAGATCCTAGGGAATTGGGCCGAGATTAAGAGGAGAGACGGCTATATAGTATCTATTATAAACTCTACTGGCTACTATGGTGTTGTAACAGGACTTAATGGCTCATGGGCGTATGGTAGAGGATATGCTGGCGTACATATAGAGATAGAGATGATCTCGCCTCATGGTGAATACCGTCTATTCAACCGTACAATAGAAGCCGTGTATATAGCTCGTTTCCTACATGCACATACCTATAGTGATCCAGGGATCTACATACCTATTAAATTTACTGCATACATTAGTATTGACGGAGTTAAATACTATTACTTGATACCTAAGGATAAGATCTATCTTAGGATCAAGAGTCTTACATTCCAATACCTAAACATACAAGACTTAATAGGAGATACTGTTGTAGCAAGGCCGGAAGCAGTATTCTACCATGGAGCCGGCGAAAGCTATACACTCCTACTAATAAGACATAATGGGCCAGATGACTTCGTGACACGTATATTATGGTATACTTATGAAGACGATCAGCTTTCAACAGGCTACGTACGAAGAGGCTACGAATACAAACCTGGCTGGGGCTGTGAAATGTCACAATGTAAAGTAGGTTACCATCTATGGGCGTCTATCACTAGTGTTGAAATCGATCAGATAAGAGTATTTACTGGATTAAAAATGTACTTCAAAATAGGCTTCTGCTGGTATGGTGATATATGTGATGGATGGTGTGTTGGATGGGTACTTGTAGGAGATCCAGATAGTTGGGCAGGCTTCTAAATCCCTACACTAGAATTTATTTATTATAAAGAAATTAGTTAGTGCCTGCATTATAATTGTGTAATAATACAATGTGGTTAGATTTATATATGTAATACCAGTACAGATAAATCTAGGTGATAAAACCCATGAAAGCGATCTCACCAGTTATCGCTACAGTAATCATAGTCTCTGTAGCCATAGCACTAGCAATAGCAGTAGCACTATGGATCACAGGAGTAATAGGAGGATTATCAAAAATGGAAAGACTAGACATAACAGCAGCATACTATAATAGAGACGTAAATATCGATGGTACAGATTGCTATGAGATTGTTATTGAGATCAGCAATAAGGGTTCAGTAGCGACTACCATTGACAGGATCTTTGTCAATAACAAGCCTGTAAATCCAACTTATGGTCAAATTTCGTCTGTTTCAAATGAGGCATGGAATGCTACCTGTTCTGGTTACTCTGGCTGTACACTCGATACTTCTTCAGGTGAGGTAACGCTACAAGCTGGTGGTGGAACTGAAATAAGGCTATATCTAGCTAAGGGTCAATATATTTCTGGCCAGGTTGTGCAGATTATTGTTCATACTGCTACTGGTGGTGAGTATCCGACACAAGTAACCCTACCATAAAGACTTTAAATATAATCAAGTATTTTTTAAATATATTTGATTATTTTATTCTTTACTATATTTATTACCTAATTTTTACTTATTCTATTTTTATTGATTCTAGTTTTAATTTTATAGAAAAATAGATAAATATATATTGTAGATTAAGATTATTAATAACCAGAAGTAGTTAGGGTGTTCTTGTATGAAGGCTATTTCGCCGGTTATTGCTACTGTTATTATTGTTGCCGTAGCTATTGCCTTGGCTATTGCTGTTGCCTTATGGATTACTGGTGTTATTGGTGGAGTATCAAGAATGGAAAGACTAGACATAACAGCAGCATACTATAATAGAACAGTTGATATAAGAGCTAATTCATCTACTAACTGGTATAATGGTACATTTTATGAGATCATATTAGAGATAAGTAATAAAGGTTCTGTAGCAACTACTATTGATAGGGTATTTATTAATAACAAGCCTTACTCAACACAATTACCAACTCCTGCAGAGTGGAATAGTAATAAGGGATATGATGTATGGTTTTATGTCAATGGTAACCTTATAAATATTACAGCAAGAACAGATATTCATGTCCCTATAAATGAAACTACAAGTGATGATTCAGGATGTTATGTGGAGTCCGCTACTTTGAACCCTGGCGAGAACACTAAGCTATGGATATATTTAGATCAGGATACATATAAAAGTGGCCAGATTGTGCAGATTATTGTTCATACTGCTACTGGTGGTCAGTATCCAGCACAAGTAACCCTACCGTAAGCGCTATCTATGTTTTTCTAATCTAGTTCTCCTTTTTTGTAGTTTAATATTGTTACTGATGTAGTGTG
>Ga0190313_1000780_pt1 | contig 18060 bp, 21 predicted proteins | sample 4870071011_MG_FD_169989 | JGI IMG/M metagenome (GOLD analysis project Ga0190313, IMG submission 169989) | Hydrothermal vent sediment bacterial communities from Southern Trench, Guaymas Basin, Mexico - 4870-07-10-11_MG | ecosystem: Environmental > Aquatic > Marine > Hydrothermal vents > Sediment ...
AAACCATCTCCTTACCCAGATCCTCAATTATTTCTGCACCGATTAGTGTGTCAGAAGCTAAGGATACAGCCCTTCTATGCTCTTCATTGTAAACCTTTACCTTTATCGTGTCGTATCCGGCGAGATATTAAGATATTATCTTCCTAATCAAGCAATCGTGACGTAGCTCCTTTGAATCTATCGTAATAGATCTCTTGACTTTTTCAACATCCTTAGCCCTCAAAACGATTGCATCACTAAGAATCTCCATTCTAATGTAATCCCCAGCATTCAATCTGTTTTCCTCAACCTACCTCTTCGGTAAAGTGATTATGTAGCTGTTTCCACCACTCAGGTAAACCTTCCTGTTCTCAATCATGTTATTGATATATCTATAAATGTATATAAATCGTTTACTTAATCCATATTCTTCTACCCTTCTCCATAAATACTATACCTGCCCCGATCTTCCCTAATAGATCTCCAATCCTTTCAAGATGTCTTGCAACTAGAACTGTTTCAACGTCACACTTCTTCTTTAAATGAGATAGAGCCCTATCGTAATACTCATCGATTATAGAAACGTTGCTTGCAAAACCTTGCCTTTTAAGGTGGGGATACGCAAGCAACATTTCTATAATTTTAAATAATTATCATAATAATAATTAAATTAATAATAATTAATTAAATTAAATTTAAAATATCTATATACAACTCGCTGATAAATTTTTTCTTAGACCAAGAAAGCATATTAATATTAAATATTTTAATTAAAGATAAATTAGAAATAAAATAATTACAATTTATTCTATCAAGTATAAAAACATCTCCTAAATCTATAACACCGTTGTTATTCATATCTACCTTTTTCTCAATTTCCGTATCGACGAATTCACCCAAAAGGTGATTTAGCGCAAGGTATGTATCAATCTCATCAACTGTACAATCTCCATTGATGTCTCCTTTTTTAACATCACTTGTAATTTTAATCTTACTAAGTGATACATCCAATTCACCGAGCAGCAATTCCTTAGCCATGAATTTAGCAATATTGGCATGATGCAAGAAACCCCGAATGTCTTCAGCACCAGGATCATAAGCCATTAAAGACACGAGTTCACCACTGTGCTTGTGAGACGAAAATCTAATACCCACTTTTTCTGATATTATCTCACCTAATGCGTTTACTAAACCGTAATTCTCACTCTTAGCTCTCTTCTATCTCTCTAACTTCATTTTCAGTGAGTTCAATACCTGTGTACCTCTTGACAGTGTACTTTATGTACTTTCCGGCCTTAATTTCCTTGGCCATGTATTTTACACACCTCTTGATTTGCTTGATCTTTTCAAAGTCAATAGACTTACTGTAGTTAACACCCACAGTTAATCCCCTGTCTCGTGATCAGCTACAACAATTTCAACCATTAAGAAAAATCCGTCTAGATCTTTTTCAATATTTCTATAGCTTTACTTTGTCATGTCTAATAGACTTGGCGCGTTTTCATCTCTATCAAGCACATAGGGTATATAACTTTCAGCAAACAATCCCAATACATACTTACCATTAACATCCTCGAGTTCTTTCTTGGCATAGACAATTTTGTATCCAAGTTTCCTAGCGAGTTCTAGTGCATCTGCATCAAATTTTTTCTTTTCACCACCCATTAAGACGTTAATTCTATGCTCTATTAGTTTTCTTGCAATCTCTTTTTCCATCTTCCTATGTTCGATATGTGCACCAAAAACTGCTGAAGTTGCGTGTGTTATTCTAGTGGTCGTTACTAGACCAGTTGATTTTCCAAGTTTTTGTGCTACTTCAAGTATTGTCGTTAGGTTTACAATCTTCCCGTTTACTTTATTTGTAGATATAATTCCTATTGTACGTCATGACTCCTGTAGCGAGTTCAGTTCCTGCTGCAGCGGAATCTGTAACTTCACCACTTAGAGAGTAAGTTAGACCATATGCTGCATTCTGAAATTTCTCCATATTCAATCTTCCATAAGCTAGTTTAGTTATATACATGTGACTAAACCCCCATTCCATCCCCTATCAATAGGATGATATTCTTTGGTTTCTCTTGCTCCGCTAAATCGACTGTAAATGCTATACTTGCACCACTATTGAATAGTACTATCAAAACAATTAGTCCTATCAAAGACCTTTTCATGTATTTTTGGTGCTATTTAGGCAATAAAATTATTTTCTATATCTATATATTAATATTAATGATACATAGGAGCAAATATCCTACGCACTCGAAGAAAAAGACAAAATATCGATACAAATTTGACTTATCATGGAAGAGCAGATCTTTATATACTTCATAGGGACTGCTGGAAGTGGTAAGACACATTTAACAAAGGCATTCTCAGACTATTTAAATTTTAAAAAGATTGGCCACATAATCGTGAACCTTGATCCCGGTGCTGAAGAACTTCCTTATGATCCAGATGTCGATGTAAGGGAGTGGTTTACACTTGAAGGCATAATGGAGAAGTATAAGGTTGGACCAAACGGTGCGCAGATAATAGGGGCTGATTTAGTTGGGACTATTGCAAACGACATTAAGGATGACATCGAACTGTACAATGCAGAATTTGTCTTGGTAGACACACCAGGACAGATGGAGTTGTTTACCCTTAGAAGTAGTGGTGAAATAATAGTAGATTGCTTTGGAAGGAGAAATGGTATTATGGTATATCTATTCGATCCGATCGTCTCGAAAACAGCTTCAGGCTTTATTTCACTCGTTTTTATGGCATCTTCAGCCGTTTTTAGGTTAAACCTGCCACAGATTCAAGTGTTAGCAAAAGCTGATGTCTTAAGCGATGATGAAGTTGAAAGGATAGTTAGATGGAGTTCAAGTCCAGAAGAACTTTACGATAATCTTGCAATCGAAAGCAAGTCTCTAAGCTTAGAACTCTTTCTGATGCTGAAGGATTTGGGACTCTTTAGACCCCTAATACCAGTTTCCGCTATGACTGGACAAGGGATGGATGACATTTACGATGGTATTCAGGAGGTTTTCTACGGAGGTGAAGATTTGGAGAAGGTTTACGGTTGAAATAAGTTTATAAGTCCTTAGCCATACTTAGCATGCTATGGACTATACTGCTGAAACCATTGAAGTTCTCGACGACATCCAAGCGGTTAGGAAAAGGCCTGGAATGTATGTAGGCAGTACTGGATCAAAGGGATTTCATCACCTACTCTGGGAGATAGTTGATAACAGTATAGATGAGGCCCTAGCTGGGTACTGTACGGAAATTACGGTAACTTTACATAAAGATGGATCGGCAAGTGTCGAAGACAACGGAAGGGGTATACCAGTTGAGGAGCATCCGACATTCAAAAAGCCAGCACTCGAGATAGTGATGACGAAACTACATGCAGGAGGTAAGTTCAGTAGAAAGGCTTACAAGGTGTCTGGAGGTTTGCATGGAGTTGGTTTATCGGTTGTAAACGCCCTTTCGGAATGGCTTGAGGTTTGGGTGAAAAGAGACGGGAAGGTTTACTACCAACGTTACGAGAGAGGAAATCCTGTAACACCACTCAAAGTGATAGGAAAAGCTGAGAACACTGGAACTAAGATCAGATTCAAGCCCGATCTAGAGATATTTGAGGTTAAGGAGTTCGATTACGATGTAGTTTCCGAAAGGCTTAGGGAGCTTGCTTTTTTAAATAGAGGTCTTAAAATAACTCTAATTGATGAAAGGACAGGAAAGAAGGAAGTTTTTTATTCGAAAGACGGTCTTATTGGATTTGTTAAATATCTAAATGAGGGTAAGGATGTAATTTCCGACATAGTTTACATCTCGGGCGAGAAGAATGGAATAGTTGTTGAGATGGCATTTCAATTTACAAATGAAGAGTACGAGAACCTACTGTCCTTTGCAAACAACATACACACAATTGAAGGTGGTACACACGTTTCAGGTTTTAGAGCAGGACTTACAAGGGCTATAAATGAGTATGGAAGGAGACACATAAAGAAGTTTACGCCGATAAGTGGAGTAGACGTTAGAGAGGGATTGACAGCTGTTGTGAGCGTTAAGATTCCAGAACCACAGTTTGAGGGGCAGACAAAGACAAAGCTGACAAACAGTGAAGTGAAAACCGTTGTAGAGTCTTTAGTTTACAATGAATTCTTGAGATGGCTCGAAGAACATCAGAACGATGCTCAGAAGATTATAGAGAAATGTCTACTCGCAATGAAAGCGAGAGAGATGGCTAAGAGGGCAAGAGAGCTTGTCAAAAAGAGGACTGAAGTCTCATTAACGTTACCAGGCAAGTTGGCCGATTGTTCATCGAAGGATGTTGAGGAGAGAGAACTTTTCATAGTTGAGGGTGAATCTGCTGGAGGATCAGCTAAGCAAGCAAGGGATAGAAGATTTCAAGCCGTTTTACCAATAAGAGGTAAGATAATAAATGTAGAGAAGGCTGGAATGCTTAGAGCCTTGAAGAACGAGGAGATAAAGGCTATAGCTTCAGCTATAGGTGGTGGAATTGGAAAAGATTTTGATATCTCTAAAGTAAGATATGGTAAAATTATAATAATGACTGATGCTGATGTCGACGGAGCGCACATAAGGACTTTACTCTTGACATTCTTCTATAGGTATATGAAACCCCTGATAGAGAGTGAAATGGTCTACATAGCGCTACCACCCCTTTACAGGGTGAAAAAGGGAGATAAAGTTTTCTACGTCTATACGGAAAAGGAGCTTAGAGATCTGCTCAAGAAAATAGGAAAGGCTGAGGTGCAAAGGTTCAAGGGATTGGGTGAGATGAATCCAGAACAGTTATGGGAAACGACGATGAACCCAAAGACGAGAAAGCTTGTCAAAGTTACAATTGAAGATGCTCTCATGGCTGAGAAGATGTTCAAGATTCTGATGGGTGAAAATGTAGAGGCGAGGAAGGAATTCATACTGAATCATGCAAGGGAGGTTAAGAACTTGGATGTTTAATGCACAGAAGCTCAGTCAACTTCCTTCTTAACTCCACACTTTCTATCTTAAGAATTTCAATACCTTCATAAACGTCAAATCCAGCTCTCAAAGATTCGCCAACATTTTTACCCATACCCTGCCAATTCTGTTTAATGACGTGCTTGATTGCTTCACTTGGCTTGGTAAACTTTCTCTCCTTGAAAGCCCAAAATCGTCCATCTTCAATGAAAACTCTATCGTTCCTCCTCAAAAACCTTCCAACATTCTTTTCATCTTCAAATATTGGACCCATGTGTCTACGGAACTTCGATAGCTCCTTGACGCCAAATTCGAATATGATATAGCATCTTTCATCAGCAGTAAACCCGTACCTTATAGGCTGAAACTCCCTCATGTTGTTCGCTATGACCTTACAGGCCTTCTCAAGCTGTGGATAGAGGTTATCTTCAACGATATCGGGTTTCTCAAACACGACAACATTTACAACTCTTTCGCTAAGCTCCCTTCTCAAAGAATCATCGCTTGCAATAACATCCTTGAAAGTAAAGTAATCTATCGATGGATCTTTCAAGAAATCTCTACAGATCTGAACGAACTTAGCCAAATTGTCTAGGCTAAGGTTTGCCGCAACGTTTCTCTTTGGATCTACTGGATCTACTACAAAAAATCTCAAACCTTTCTTTCTGTAAACCCTACCGTTGGGGATGTCTATGACAGTATCTCTTGTCCATCTTACCGCATTTCTAACTACATCTAAGAAAGAACCGTAGAATACGACTAAAAGTTCACATAAGTAGCCTGAAAATCCTCTAAACTTGTACTCCGCCCCATAGATTCCATTTGCCTTTAAAAACTGCTTTAATAGTCTTACATCGTTTTCTTTACCCTTTATCCTATCCTTAAGCCAGTCGTGGTGAAATGGTGTTCTGTCAACAGCAGATTTGATTTTTTCAGGTGATCTAAGCTTGTAACATGGAACAACATCGACCTCAACTCCCAAAACCCTTCCATGCACGTAAGGGTGAGCTGCGTACCTCAACTCGTACTCATCAACGACTGTCTTACCTATCTCCAAACCTATTCTTTCAAGATCTTCAATTGGAGTCTCCTCTGGGAACAGAATGAAGATGTCTATCTCTAAATTACCCTTAAGCCAAGTGTTTCTAGCATAGCTACCTAAGAAGCGGTATTCGAGATTTGGATAATTAACTAGGACATTTTCAAGCCTCCTTTTAAGCTCCTCTTCAGCCCTTTTAGCTCTTTCAACTTCCTCCTCACTTGGAACAACTAGATCTAATGCACTCTTTATGATTTCTTCAATCATGTCGAGCGATACTTGCCTCGTCTTATCACATTGTCGTTCAATTTGTAAAAGGATAAATATTGAGTTTGTAACGGTAACTAGTATGAAAGTGAAAAGCATTTTGGCATTGGTCTTAATAGTTGTTGCCACAGTAGCATTACTCGGATGTGCCCAGCAAAAACCAGAGGTAACACCAACACCAACCGAAACGAAGCCAGCAGAAACTGAGGTTGAAACTATTGTAATAGGTGTAACGGACAAGATAACAGAACTCGATCCAGCAAACGCCTACGACTTCTACACTTGGGAGGTTATGTACAACATAATGGGAGGTCTAATGAGATACAAGCCAGGAACGACTGAGCTAGAACCATACCTAGCAGAAAGCTACGAGGTTAAGGAGAATGGAACTGTGTACATATTCCACCTACGTAAAGATCTGAAATTTGCAGATGGAACACCTTGTACAGCGCATGACGTTGTCAGGAGTATTAAGAGGGTTATGAAGATATCTGGAGATCCCTCATGGCTTGTGACGGACTTCGTAAAGGATGTTGAGGCTCTCGATGATTATACAGTTAAGTTTATACTTAAAAAGCCAGCGTCCTACTTCCTAGCCTTAGTAGCTACACCACCTTACTTCCCAGTTCATCCCAACTACAACCCAGACAAGATCGATCCAGATCAGACTGCTGGTGGAGTAGGGCCATATAAGATCGTTAAGTGGGTAAGAGACCAGGAGTTGATACTTGAAGAAAATCCGTACTTCTTCGGTGAGAAACCAAAGACAAAGAGGATTATAATAAGATTCTACAAGGATGCTACGACACTCAGACTTGCAATAGAGAGAGGAGAAATTGACATTGCTTGGAGGACACTTACCCCAGTTGATATCAAGACGTTGAAGCAGAACCCTGAACTCAAGGTTATAGAGGCGCCAGGTGGATTCATAAGGTATCTTGTACTGAACGCAAACGAAACTAAAGACTATCCAACAAAGGATAAGAGGGTTAGACAGGCAATAGCCTACGCTATCGACAGGAAAGACATAATCGAAAGGGTGTACATGGGAACTATGGATCCTCTGTACTCCCTAGTTCCAAACGGAATGTGGAGTCATGTTGACGTATTCAAAGAGAAATATGGAGATGGAAACATAGAGAAGGCTAGAGAACTATTAGCTGAAGCGGGATATAGTGAAGATAACAAGCTAAAACTCGAACTCTGGTGGACTCCAACACACTACGGAGATACAGAGAAAGATCTTGCACAGGTTCTTAAGGAACAGCTCGAAAAGACTGGAATGATTGAAGTTGAACTTAAGAGTGCTGAGTGGTCAACATACGTCGATTATGCAAGGAAGGGTATGATGATGGCATCCCTATTCGGATGGTATCCAGACTACCTCGATCCCGATGATTATACGACGCCATTCTTAAAGAGTGATGCAAACAACTGGCTAGGATATCCGTACAGCAATCCAGAACTCGATAAGTTGCTTGAGAAGGCACAGGTAGCACAAACCAAAGAGGAGAGAGAGCAGTTGTACAAGCAGATACAAGAAATACTTGCAGAAGACACACCAATAATACCACTTGTGCAGGGTAAGCTTACGATAGTCGCAAAGAAGAATATTGAAGGAATAGTGCTTGACCCAACGATGATCCTCAAGTACTACACCATCTACAAGACTTAAATCTTTTTATTAATTTTATTTTTAAATTTTTACTGATTTTTTTGAAATAAGAAAGTTTTTATGTCGTAGATGGAGTTTGAGAAAATGGCGTCGCTGAAGGCGTACATAATTACGAGGGCTTTGCTTGTAATCCCAACGGTCTTCATACTTCTAACCCTAGTTTTCTTTATACTTCGTATAATACCTGGTGATCCTATAACAGCGATGGTTGGGCAGAAGGTCCCACCGGAGGTTCTCGAAAAGTTGAGACATGAAGTAGGACTTGATAAGCCATATCACATTCAGTATATAGAGTACCTGAGAGGAGTCTTGACAGGTGACTTGGGTAGATCGATGATTTGGGGTAAAAGACCAGTGATAGAGGAGATAATGGATCATTTTCCAGCTACGCTTGAGTTGACGATCTTTGGATTTATAATGAGCGTTTTGATAGGAATTGTCACTGGAGCAGTTGCAGCTTTTAAGAAAGGTAGCAAGATCGACGCATCCATGAGGATATACAGCATAGTTGCATACACGCTCTTCATACCTTGGTTCGGAATGCTTCTTCAGATGTTTTTTGGTGTGTACCTCAAGCTACTTCCAATAGGTGGAAGAATTACGCCCGGAAATGCTCCAGAGATGATTACAGGACTTTACGTACTTGATAGCATCCTGACATTGAACTTCAACTCTCTAATCGATGCCCTCTCTCATCTAATCTTGCCATCTCTCACGCTTGGTATAGTACTCTCTGGAGCATACACTAGAATCTTAAGGAATAACCTGATCGATGTCCTAAATCAGGATTTCATAACTGCATACAGAGCAAGAGGTGTAAGTGAGTGGAAGGTTATAAAGCACGCTATGAAGAATGCCTTCATTCCAGTAGTAACCTTAATGGGGCTACAGTTTGCAATACTGCTTGCTGGAGCCGTACTTACCGAAACAACATTCTCCTGGCCAGGTATGGGAACATTTCTCATAGAGAGAATAGAGTATAGAGATTACACAGCTGTTCAAGGAGCTATAGTTTTTTACGCTGTGTTTGTCGCTCTAATTAGTCTTATAGTTGATATAGTCTACGCTTTACTCGATCCAAGGATAAGGTACTGAGGTGATTACATGGAGGTAAGAAATCTTGCAACTACGATATTTAGTCTGATACCAAAAACGGAAGGAAGGTATATGGTTCTAGCAGGTTTAGCCATAGTCTCAACAATTTTAATAATGGCCATATTTGCACCCTTTATAGCTCCGTACGATCCTATAAAATCGAGTGGTGAAGCTCTGCAGCCCCCAAGTCCAAAACACATAATGGGTACAGATAACCTCGGTAGGGATCTATTCTCAAGGATAGTTTTTGGTTCAAGAGTTGTGCTCTCAGTTGTACTGTCTGCATCACTTCTATCAATGGTAGTAGGAGTTCCACTAGGTTTGATATCTGGATACTTTGGAGGAAAGCTTGATAGGGCATTATCGATGCTTATGGATAGCATGTACGCTTTTCCAGGATTAATACTTGCCATAGCGATTGCAGCCGTCCTCGGACCAAGTGTTGTAAATGCCATAGTCGCAATTTCCGTTGTATACATTCCAACGTACTTTAGAATGATAAGAGGTCAAACTCTAAGCTTGAAGGCTCAGCTGTTCGTTGAAGCTGCTAAGGCTATAGGATCTCCAGACTTTAGGATCATGAGAAAGTACATACTACCTAACCTAATTCCAACACTCGTCGTGGTCTTCTCACTCAGTGTCGCAGATGCCATACTAACCGAAGCGGGCTTGAGCTTCTTGGGATTCATAGTTAGTGCACCAACACCAGACTGGGGATTCGAACTGGCGTCTGGCAGACCTTATTTACCTGCTGGGTACTGGTGGATGATAACATTTCCGGGACTTATGGTGATGCTACTCTCTCTGGGATTTGCTCTGATAGGTGAGGGGTTAAGTGAGATCTACGCGCCGAGGAGGGAAAGATAATGCTTCTGAGGGTTGAAAACTTGAAGACGTACTTCCACTCAAAGAGGGGTGTGGTAAGGGCAGTAGATAACGTTTCGTTAAATATAGACAGAGGTGAATTCGTTTCAATAGTAGGTGAGAGTGGTTGCGGAAAGTCCACACTTGCATACTCTATAATCAGATTGATAAGCCCTCCCGGAAGGATCGTTGGAGGAAAAGTTCTGTTCGATGGTAGAGATTTACTAACGTTGAGTGAGAAGGAGATGAGAAAGGTGAGGGGAAAGGAGATTGGCATGATTTTCCAAGATCCAATGACTAGCTTAGATCCTCTCGAAAAGATTGGAGATCAGATGGTTGAAACAATTAGGGAGCACGTGAAGGTATCAAAAGATGAAGCACTCGAAATTGCTAAAGAAATGTTAGAAAAAGTTGGTCTACCAGCAAACAGAATTAATTATTATCCTCATCAACTTTCAGGAGGGCAGAGGCAGAGAGTTATGATAGCTATGGCTATAAGCCTAAATCCAAAGCTCCTAATAGCGGACGAACCAACAACGGCGTTGGATGTAATCGTTCAAGAGAAGATAATGGATTTGCTTGAATCCATGAAGAAGGAGGGAAGATCCATAATGCTCATAACACATGATTTCGCCTTGGCATCTGAAAGGAGTGATAAAATTGCTGTGATGTATGCGGGCTGGCTTGTGGAGTTTGGGAGGGCTAAAGATTTGGTAAACGATCCACTTCACCCCTACTCAAAAGCCCTAATCGATTCGGTTCCTGATCTTTGGATGGATAAGGAGATAAAGCCCATACCAGGATTTCCACCCGATTTAGCCAATCCCCCAAAAGGTTGCAGATTTAGACCAAGATGCCCCTTTGCGGATGAGAGATGTAAAAAGGAACCACCTACTGTTGACTTGGAGGGAAGGATCGTTAAGTGCTGGAGATACGAGGTGTAAGGTATGTTAAAAGTTGTTGGTTTAAAGAAGTACTTTCCAGTTCAGAAGTCAGCAATAGAGATCCTCTTTTCACGTAGAATTGACTATATCAGAGCTGTAGATGGTATAGACTTTGAAGTGAGGAAAGGAGAAGTACTTTCTTTGGTTGGTGAGAGTGGGTGCGGTAAGACAACAACAGGTAGAATTCTTGTAGGCCTTGAAAAGCCAACTGAAGGTAAAATAATCTTTAAAGGAAAGGATTTAACGAAACTCAGCAAGGAAGAGTTTAGAAGGATGAGGAGATACATTCAAATGGTATTTCAGGATCCTTACGCTTCCCTAAATCCAAGGATGAAGATTGGAGAGCATCTCATTGATCCTCTCCTAGTTCATGGAATTGCTGATGGGGAAGAGGCTAAGGATGTGGCCATGCAGATGCTTGACAGGGTTGGATTGCCATCGGATCAGTTCTTCGACAGATATCCTTACCAACTCTCAGGGGGACAGAGACAAAGGGTTGCCATCGCAAGGGCCATGATTTTAAAACCTGAATTCGTTGTTGCGGATGAACCCGTTTCAATGATAGATGTCAGCTTGAGGGCTTCAATTCTGGAGCTACTCATGTCCTTCAAGAGAGAGTATAACTTGAGCATGCTATTCATAACTCACGACCTCTCAGTTGCGAAGATAGTTGGAGATAGGATTGCTGTCATGTATCTCGGTAAAATCGTAGAAATCGGTAAAACTAGAGATGTTCTACGAAAACCTAAGCATCCTTACACAGCCGCATTGATCTCATCTGTTCCAAGCTTTGTCTCAAAGAGGAGTAAGATCGAGATCATTGGAGAAGTGTCGAATCCGATAGATATACCCAAGGGTTGTAGATTTCACCCAAGATGTCCCTTTGCTAAGGATAAGTGCAAGGTTGAGGAGCCGAAGCTTGAAGGAGGTGAACACAAGTTTGCATGCCACTATCCCCTCGATTTGGAATTCTAACCGAAACACTTATTTATTATCTTGCTAAAGTTTAACAGGGGGCGCCGTTACTTCATTAGCATCTGTGACCCCGCCGTCACCTATAACATTTTTCGGCGCCCCCCAACTTAACTTCGACTATTTCTCCCTTTGGCTTAACCTCCTTGAATATCTGCCCCTCAAATCTATAAACTTCTGCATAGAACCAGCAGTCTGGTGGTAGCCCAGCTTTTAAGCACGTATGTGTCAGGAACTCTTCAGCATCCATGTTGTACTCAACAGCAACTTGAGGAAGTAATAAACCAGAGTGAAAACCATGCTTAACCATCAAACCATGTTTACCTATTTCTATGTGCTTTGGAAGATCCTCAGGTTTAACGTTGATTCTTTCAGGTGGAGTTAGTATTGTGACCTCAACCTCTATTTCATCCATCTCCTTTAAGCTAACGGGAGGAAACCTTGGATCTTGAGTTGCCGCCGATATTGCAGATTCAATTATTGCCTCATCCAACCTCTTAATTGGATAAGGAAAACCTATGCAACCCCTAAGCTCTCCATGCTTGGTTAAAGTCGTGAAAACACCTCTTTTCTCCTCAAAAATTCCTGTAAACCTATTCTTTATAATTCTTCTCTCAGACAGATAAACTTCAATGGCCCTTCTTGCAAGCCTGACAGCATTCACACCCTCTTCAAGTGTAAGTCTTCGCATGAGTAGAATACACCTAAAAATGTATTAATGTTTTCTTTCGAAGATTCCAAGCAAGAAGAATACCACAAATGAAACGATTAGCACAGCTATTGACGTCCAAGGAATCTTGAGGTAAGAGAGGCTTACAGCTGTTGTAAAGCCAGTTATGAGTGTAGATAGTCCTGCAAGTTTACCTCCAATCTTAAAGTGGAATATACCCAGGATTAAAGGTAGCTGACAGAGTAATATCGTTGAGGAGAGAACAGCCAATTCAACGATGTAGCCTGGTTTTTGAAGTGCAAATATTACGAGGAATATCGTTAAGATTATAACAAAAAACCTTCCAAGAGCAATTCTACGCTTTTCACCAACGACATCCCTCAAAATCATGGATGAGAGTGTGAGTACTATAGAGTTTGCTGTGGTTACGGAAGCCATGATCACGCTTAGGGCAATTGCTATAGCCAACGGTTCTGGCATTATACTAAGTAAAGCTGGAGTAACCTCATCCCTGTATTTTACCTCTGGAAAGACACCAATTTCAGTACCCTGCCTCAAAAAAAGACCTAATAAAGTTACGAGTATCGTGTATATCAATCCAAATAGACCAAAGAGTACAACCATCCTTTTTAAAGCTCGCTCATCTTTAGGAATGAACATCCTTTGAGAGACCTGTGGATTTGTCAAGGCAAAGAAGAACCATGGCACAGTCAAGCTTACAAACCTTAAGGGTGTCCAAAAATCATTAGGAAACCTTGCAGACTCTGGAATTCCTACCGCAACATTCTCAGCCGTCCAAAGAACTGCTAAGAGTGCCATTGCAAGCATAAAAATACCTTGAATTGCATCAGTTATTGCTACACTCCTTAAACCACCTAAGAATGCCCAAAACGCTATGACAAAGGCAACTATGAAAACTGCATAGGTGTAATCGATTTTCAGCAGGTATGCAGAACCTATTATCTGAATGGACGTGTAAGGTATTAATGCTATCAATGCTAAGATTGCTGAAAGAGTTGCAACTGGTTTTCCATACCTATCCTCAAAAATCTCACTAGGTGAAACGTATCCTTTCTCCTTTCCAATCCTCCAAAACTTCGGTGCGTAGTAACTTAATAAAAGAAGGGTTCCAACAAGGTACATAAGCTCAAATCCTGCGGAACCTACGCCAGTAGCATAAGTCAATCCAACAAGCCCAACCATCATGAAAGCTGAATACGTAGTCGATGCATAGGTTAGTGCCGAAATTACGCCTCCTACACGTCTATTTGCCAAGAAGTAATCCTCCTGTGTAATTATTCCTTTTTTAGCATAAAGGGCTATAATTGTTCCAATCATCATATAAATAATAACAGCCAATAACATCATATCTTCCACCTCCAAGATTTATAAGCCAAATAAGCTGTCGATACAATTATCCAATAGAAATAAGCTGTTATAGACTGAAAAGCAAATGGTATAAGCATGGCAACTATAAAAAGTAAATCTACAACCCTTTCTACCTTTGTGTACCTATCCAAAGAACTTTTCGAACACGTGTTCATCGAACTCATGTTCGGTAAATTTGATATATAAGTCTTTCGAGTCAACAATGTGGATGCCGAAAGAAAGATTGTAGAACTTTTGAAGGAGAGGGGTTGTTTACTTCAGAGTGAAATCGTTAATGAGCTTAAGCTTGCAAAGTCAACCGTAAGTGAGGTCTTAAAAAAGCTTGAGAGGGAGGGTTTGATAGTTAGGGAGAGGGTTGCTGGAAAGTCCTACAGAGTTTGGTACTTTGAAAGTTCACCAAAACCTTGCGAAATTCTAAGGGTAGGGATTTTGAGAGCGTCTGAATATCCACACATTTTACTGGCTTTGAAGGATTTAGACGTGAAGTACAGCATAAAGGTGTTCGATTCTGCCTTGAAGTTGACGAAAGAAATATCTAGTGGAAGAATAGACGTGGGTTTCTCACCCTTCATAACACAAACAGTATTTGCTATAATCCTCAAATCCATGAAGATACATGCAATTGTGGCTTTAAACGGTAGTGGTATAGCCTACAAGGGTAGGTTGGATGAATGTAAGGTGTTTGCAACATCCGAGTTTTCTGCAATGGAATCGAATCTTAAATTAGCGTTGGAATCCTTTGGACTCGACATCTTCAACCTCACATTCAGATACTTCGATTCTGTGGAGAATGCGCTGAAAAACTTCAAGTCGTGCGAGTATGATGCAATAGCTCTCTGGGAACCCTATCTAACCGCTTTGAAGTCTGAAAAAGTGTACTTTAAAGACATTATAGGAGATTTTCCATGTTGCTCAATGGCCTCAAGCTTAGAGTTCTACAAAGAAAGGAGAGATGTAGTGAGAGATTTTGTCAGATGTATTAGAGAGTCGTTGCATAAGGTTGAGAAATTGAAAGAAGTTATGGCAAGAGAGCTTTCAAAACTTATAGGGTTTAATTGGAAGATCGTCTTAAGATCATTTGAAAGTTACAAATTCGTCTGTAAACTCGATGAAAGTAATTTCAGATTTTTGGAAAGGTACGGTTTAAAGCTCACGCCTGAAAACATCAGATGTGTAGCTGATCCCATTGTGAAAGGTTGATTTGTTCAAGTTGTTTCGTTTGCACTGCTGAAAATTACTAAATCATTTACAGTAAATCAGTCCCCATAGACTTTTATATCTGAGTTTTAACCGTTGAGCATGAAGGTGAAAATTGTCGATTTGACACTGAGAGACGCTCATCAATCACTGATGGCTACTCGACTTAGAACAAGGGATATGCTACCAATTCTTGAAACGTTCGATCAGGCTGGTATATACTGCTTTGAAGTGTGGGGTGGTGCCACATTTGACGCATGTCATCGTTATCTAAACGAGAACCCGTGGGAAAGATTGAAAGAGATAAGGAAGAGGATAAAGAACTCTCTAATTTCGATGCTTTTGAGAGGACAGAATTTAGTTGGCTACAGACACTACCCAGATGACATAGTTGAGAAGTTCGTTCAAAAAACTGCAGAATATGGTATGGATATCTTCAGAATATTCGACGCTTTAAATGACGTTAGAAATCTGGTTACTTCGATTAAAACCGCAAAGAAGTGTGGTGCTCATGTTCAAGGAACTATATGCTATACGATAAGCCCCGTTCACACTATTGAGAGATATGTGGAAATTGCAAATGAGTTGGCCGTTTTGGAGGTAGATTCCCTTTGCATAAAGGATATGGCTGGGCTTCTATCTCCAAAGATGGCCTACACACTTGTGAAGACACTTAAAAAGGAGGTTGGATTGCCAATAGATGTCCATTCACACTACACGAGCGGTATGGCATCTATGGCCCTTTTAAAGGCTGTGGAGGCTGGTGCAAAGATGATTGATACAGTTATATCTCCACTGAGCTTAGGTACATCTCATCCACCAACCGAATCGATTGTTTATGCTTTGGAAGAGCTAGGATATGAGACTGGTGTGAAGTTGGATGTCCTACTCGAAGTCAGAGAGTACTTTATGAAGATCAGGGAGAAGTATCAGGGATACATAGACTGGCGTTCCACAATTCCAGACACCAACGTTTTAGTTTATCAGATTCCCGGTGGGATGTTCTCCAACTTGATAGCCCAGCTAAAGGAGTACAACGCTTTAGATAAATTACCAGAAGTACTTAAAGAAGTTCCGAGAGTCAGAGAGGATTTGGGTTACGTACCTTTAGTAACGCCAACAAGCCAGATTGTAGGAGTTCAGGCCGTTTTAAATGTCATAACAGGTGAAAGATACAAGGTTGTAACTAAGGAGACGAGGGATTTGGTTAAGGGAATGTATGGAAGAACTCCTGCTCCTATAAATGAGGAAATAAGAAAATTGATTTTAGGAGATAAAAAGCCAATTGAATGTAGACCAGCAGATCTTCTTGAGCCAGAGTTTGAGAGGAGAAGGCAAGAGCTTATAGAGATGGGATTCGAAAATCCTAGTGATGAAGACGTTTTAATATATGCGCTGTTCCCACAAACCGGGCTTAGATTCCTGAAAGGTGAGATAAAGGAGGAACCGTTTCCAGTTGCTGGAAAGGTTGAGGGTACTTTTGAGGTAGAAGTGGAGGGTGAGAAGTTTAAGGTTAGTGTTAAACCTCTTTAGATAACATATATATCACCGTTCTTTGGAGCGTGGGCTTCAACACCCAACTCCTCTCTTATCCAATTTGCAAAACCTTCACAATCTTCTCCATGCACTGTAAACACTACTTCAGCACCTCTATCGACAACTTTCTTAACGAGCTCTTTAAGTTGTCTATCATCTGCATGGGCTGAGAAGTCATACTGTTCAACCTTCATTCTGAGCTTAACTATTCTGTTACCCAAATCAATGATTCCATTGTTTAAAGCCATGTAACCATTTGTACCTTCAACCTGATAACCTGTCAGCAGTATCTTCGACTTCTCGTCGTTGTAAAGCCTTGATATGTAAAACAGTGCAGGACCACCGTTGAGCATTCCTGCAGTGGTTACTATAACACAAGGTTCCCTAAGCAAATCTTCCCTCCTTCCTCTTTCAACAGGAATAGCATTCTTTATAGCTCTTCTAAGTGCCTTAACACTCTTGATGTAATCTGGATATCTCTCGATTATTGAGCAAACATCCCTACCCATCCCATCGACATACGGTGTAATTCCGTAATCCTCAAGGATCATAAGGACCTCTTGAGTTCTACCTACTGCAAATGCAGGTATTATGACGTGTCCCTTATTGTCAAGTGTCTCAAGTATAGATTCAACGAACGCCCTTTCAAGCTCCTTTCTATTGGGATGCTCAACTCCGAAATAAGTACTTTCTACGATGAGTATATCAGTCTCGGGAAAGTCTGTATAGGCTGGTTCAAGCAAGCGTGTCTCCTCAAGCTTTATGTCGCCCGTGTACAGTATGTTTACATCCTTACTCATGTGAATGCTTGCACTACCTGGTATGTGTCCAGCGTTGAACAACGTTATCTCCCATCCATCAACATAGAGGGGTTCCTCATAGTCAACTTCAACTACGTTACTCTCAAACTGTCTGAACTGTCTTGGTGTGTATGGCGGATTTCTCATTACCTTCATCGAGTCCTTGAGGATTACATCAGATAAATCTAATGTGGGTGGTGTCATGTATATCTTAGGATCGTAATCAACCAAGTTGGGAGCAACTCCTACATGATCCAAGTGACCATGGGAGATTATCACAGACTTAGGCGCAGTTCCGTTGAGTGGAAATTCTGGTGGTTCAGATGGTTTTAATCCATAGTCAAGCATTATACTGTCAACTAGGATTGCAGACCTTCCTACTTCCCTGCATCCTCCAAGGAACTGTATCACGGTCATTCTAATGGACTACTCGATGTGTGAATATATAAATTTCGTCAACCTATAATGAATACAATGAAAGTCGTCAGGCTGAAGTTAAGAGATGTAAGGGGTTTGATTGCGGATAGAGACGTAGTCGGTAGCTGGAATATTAGGTTGAGAGGTTTAATGAAGATAGATGTGGGGAGTTCCGTTCCCCCCGAAAGCCCGTCAATGAGTGGAGACGGGAAGACTCTCCGCTACACACGCATCAAATGTTATAT
>Ga0190313_1000781_pt1 | contig 18051 bp, 25 predicted proteins | sample 4870071011_MG_FD_169989 | JGI IMG/M metagenome (GOLD analysis project Ga0190313, IMG submission 169989) | Hydrothermal vent sediment bacterial communities from Southern Trench, Guaymas Basin, Mexico - 4870-07-10-11_MG | ecosystem: Environmental > Aquatic > Marine > Hydrothermal vents > Sediment ...
AGTGCAATTGGTAAAGTAATTAGCAGGAATACTATCATAGTCCTTTTCATCCTCGAAATTACCATCACCCCTCAAAGCTACCCTGTCTAGCGATCAATTTCATGCTCTACAGTTAGTGCGCTCTCATATAAACTTCGTTGCTAGCACCTAGGTTTGCCAGGCAAATTCTCTGGCCATTCAGAGGAGGAAAGTGGGGAGAATGGTCCTATACTCTGAAGAGAGCTGTATAGAACAATTCCTGTGCGTTGCTACTGGAATAGTCATGAATGCGTAGCTCTAATGGCGAGTTTGTTGGGGCCCATGAAAGATCCATACCTGCATAGATCACGTCGTAGTAGAAATCTCGGCCTGTAGGAGGCGGAGGCCACCTAACCTAATCGGCTACCTGACCATAAGGTGCAAGAGTCCCACTGGCTGAGTATGTTTCAGATAGCACACCTGGATCAGCAGAGAGAAAAAAATTCTGAGAATTCACCGTTATGATGTACCAGGCATGTGACCAGGGACAGGAAGTTCAATTACAAAATGCTAGTAGATCTCCTAGAGATGACTACAGATCTCTTAGAAATTCACTACTTCTAAAATAGAGAAGAGCTTATAAGTCTCTAAGTCTTAAATAAAAGAATCGAGGGAGGGGGAGGGAGATCGTGAATAGAAGTAAGCTAAGATTAAGTCTGCTATTGGCTTCTCTAATATTGCTATCTACAACCTTGGGAGTAGCACCCGTCAAAGCTAGCCCATCTAGTAACAATGTAAATCCTCAAAGCGAAACTGGAACTTGGGAGCTAGTTTATTACGAAGACCTTGGTTGGAAGGATACTGTAGTTGGTTACGTATACTCTGCACCATACTTAAGCGTTGACTTTTCAATTAAGTTCAAATCTAAGATTGAGTGGAAGTATAGCATCGATGCGGGAGCACTACAAGTTGGAGGAACACATTCGTATGGCATTTCAAGCGAAATCTCAAAGACATTCCAAAATGGAGCAAGCGCCACGATATATTATCTGTACTACTATAGGTACTATTACTACGAGTGGACTGGCACTCCTCCGCCTGAATTTAAGGAGGAGTGGCATGCCATAGATTTCGACCCGTACTCAGGGACTTTTAAGCCGCCAGCAAAAGAGACTATAGGAAGCGCTTACCGGGGGACTTTAAGACTGCAGCCTGGACAAACTACAAAAATCACATACGAGGAAGTGGGAGGCTCATGGCTGTCTATTGGTGCAGCCGTGACGTTAACGGGGACATGGGAGGAGTTTCAAGGGAGTGTAACCTTGGGTGGCTCATTTTACATGTACTTTGAAGATAGTACAGAAGTAGTCTATGTTTATAAGAACCTAGACAATGTGTACCATGAGTGGATACTTTATGGAGAAGCGTGGGTATTAAGACCTGTGCTTAAGGAGTGAAATAATGAACGCCCATGCTTATCTCTTACCTACAATCCTGCTCCTTCTTACAGCAATTTCCTTATGCCTCCTACCCTTTATCATCATGGAGGGTGTGAGGAGGGAGGCTCTAATCGATAAGTTGAAGAGCTCCTCAGAACAGTCAGAGTCCATCCTATGCATCAAGCTGCTGAAGATAGTAGTAGAGGAGGACGATAGACTGCTCGTAGTAGCTCCACTTCTCTTTAAGCTGGTTAGCTACGTGTCGGAAGGACCTCCTAATTTAGGAGTAGTGATATGCTTCTTACCGCTCAGGTATGCTGGTCCTGGAGTCTTAGGATTAGTTTGGTCGGGGTTTCACTTACTAGGAGTTTACTCTAGTAAAGAGTTTAATGACCCATTAACTATTGGGGTTGATGATGAGGGCTGGAGGAAGTTCTATAGTACTTGCCGGGAGCTTGGAGATTTTATCAGAGAAAATGGTACTATTGAGGCTTTAGGAGTAGCTTATGACGAGCTGTGTAGAGTTTCGACTGAAATTGAAGAGAGCTACAACTTGAAGGGTCTCATACTCAACTGGCCTATACTACACAGCCCACAGGTGAGGAGGGGCATAACTCCTTATTACGTTAACCTAGGACCAACTGAAAGAGATAAGATGAAGTACTTTTGCAATGGCCTTTACAATAAGCTATCTCCGAGCGAAGTCAAATGGATTTCGAGGCACTTCATCATAGTTGACCCGGTAGTAGTGTACAGTAACCGTCGTCTAGTAGTAAGAGCGATCGTCCATCTATCAGTAACCTACTTTCGAGTTAGCGACTTATGGAATTGTAAGCTCTTCATTAGGGTATATGGTTTAGGAGAAGGGGTTAATGTATACCTCCAAAATGGTGCACTAATAATAAGGATTGAGAGCTCTCCTACAAACCCACTTAAATAACGTCATTTACCGCAAATTCGCATTCCCTGTGAATCACCAAGGAACAGAGACGAGAACATTCAGAGCGTTTATACCTTCATCGTTCAATAAGAATTTCCTTAAATTCTATTGCCTTCAATAAAGGCTTATTTACCTCTCCTGCAAATGCTCTCACGATGATTTCACTACCTCGCATTTTGCTCGAGGAGTTGAGGGGGAAAGCAGGGGAGAGGGGGCCTTCGGTTGAGGAGTTCCTAGCTGATGTCATTACTCTAGGCCTCGACCCCGAGGATAGAGCTAAAAAGTACATCGACGTCGCTTTAGAGCTGCTTGAGCAAGCTAGGGAGGAACTGGAGAGGAACGACCTCAGGCAGGCCTCTGAGAAGATTTGGGGGTCGTGCGCTCTAGCAATAAAGGCTTACGCTTTTTGGAGAGAGAAGAGGCACCTTGAAAGTCACAGCGAACTTTGGAAGTACAAGAGTAGAGTTGCGAGAGAGCTTGGTGGATGGGTAAGGGACGTGTGGATGTATGCTAACTCAATGCACCGAAATTTCTATGAGGGTGAAGCTGATAGGGAGGACGTTGAGAAATCCTTGAGGCTCGTTGAGAGGCTCGTCAAGACAGTTGTAGAAAGGGTGAGGGGTTAGGCAACGTGCCCTTGATCCTCTGCCGCGTGGCTCCTCTGACCTTCACTACCACCTTCACGCTCCCACGCAAGCCGTGCAACAGAGAAATGATAGCGTTAAATTAGCTTTACTGAAGCAAAAGCAGGTTTGACGAGCTACCCTCGCTTGATGACTATGTCGCCCACCCTAACCCCTAGGTCCTCAGCCACCACTGGGCACTTGGCCACTAGGAGGAAGTACACTCCCTCCACGTCGCTTAGGTCCTCGTAGTTTCCTTGTCCCTTGGATATTACCAGGTCGTGGTCCCTTATCCACGACAGCACCTCAGGTGAGGAGCGCTCGGGTCCCGTGCCAGGCTCGCCGCTTGACACTTTTCTAAACTCTATGTTCGGCAACTTGTCTAGACCTATGTAGAGTGCATCCTCTATCGTTGCGTCGTTGACTATTGGGCCCTCCCTTAACGACAAAGGATATCCTCCTGAAGGGCCTTTTCCTGACTCTGATCATCTCCTCTATCAGGAGCTTGTCGAAGACGATCTCCCCTGCGTTATCGGCGAAATACAGAAGGGTTTCCGCGCTCAGCACCTCCTCTCTCAACCTGCTATAGTCGTCTATGGCTGGTTTTTGTTTCATGACTCTCTTGATCGTAGCTCTTAGATCGTAGGTCTTGACAGTGACGAAGTCGATTATGTTTCCCGCTATGGCCACCTTAACGGCAGCTCTTAATGAGTCCTCGCATGAAGCTATTAGGGATTTGACTTCACCCACTATTGCTAGGGCGCCATCATTACTTGCCTTCTTGAGGTTCTTATATGGGTCGTCGACGTTCGTTAACTCCCTAATTAATTCGGTGGCCCTCGACGCCCTAATGAGTTGCGGCGGGGTGCCGACCCACTCTATCTCTATTAAGCGGCGCATTACCCTACGTAGTACTTCCCTCCTGCACCTTAGGATTGTCCGTCGCTAACCTGGCTGCCTCGAGTGCTTGCCTAGCTATGCATACCACACAGTCCAGTCTGAGTTTCATGTGGCCCCGACTACGAGTGAGTGCATCACAATCGTATTATAGGTTTCTCAAAAACGCCCGTGGCAATTGAAGCCTTACTGCCGAATGAAGAGCCTTTAAGAGTTGACGTTGAGTACTCTAAGATTCAGCTGAGAGTGCCAATGTCTAGCGATGGAGTTTTGAGGGGCAAGGACGTAGCTTTTGCCCTTGAGAGGGTCGTCACAGTATACCACGAGGGCAAGAACATAATCGTTGATCCTAAGCCTGTTGCAAACTATGCTTTAAAACAGAGTACGATGGGGACGTTCACGTAATTACTCTAGTACTGTTTAAAGTCCCGTATGACACTATAGTGGAGAGTTCAACGATATACCCGTCTAAGCTGGACAGGCACGCCTACGTCAGGACTTACTCGTACTCTGGCTGTTCGAAAGTCTACGTCAATGGAGTGGAGGCCTTCTCTCACGGTTAGCAGCGGGGACGTGCTGGAAGTGGTCGTAGTAGTCTGCGTCTGAGGTGTTAAGTGATGGAGTCAGCTGTAGCGGTCTTGATGGCATCCCTACTGCTGGTCTCGATGGCCTCGCTGGCTACCTACCTGACCCTAACCAGGGTGAGCGTCAGGCCGGACGCCCTAGCCAGGTTGGTGGCTGAGGAGCTCGAGGACGTCTACGGGGTCAGGGCGGTGTCCCTGGGAGTCCCCTGCGCCGTGGAGGTGAACCAGACTCACGTCGTGGTCAGGGCCTACGGAGTGGTGGGCTGCTGCGCCCTGAGCTTAGACAGGGCCGTGGTGCCGTCCAGCGCCAGCGGGCTGCTGGTCAGAATATACGGAAATGGCACGCACGTCTGGATCAGGAGCTAGGAGCCACCTCCTGCCCCTCCTGAAGAGCCTGGCTATCCTGCCCCGCAGCCTGCCCTTGCAGAACAGGTAGCGCCTCACCAGCCTCTCCTCGCTGTCGAACTCCCTGCCGCAGTGCGGGCACCTGCGCCTCACGGTTAACCACGCCGCTCGCTGGGAGGTGAGCACTTCCGCGCCCCAGGGGGCGGGCCCCGAGCCCTCAGGGAAGAACTATTTTTAAACCTGGGCGCCCCATGGAGAAGCCACTGATAACGATAATACTGATGGTAGTTGGAGTGGTAGTGTCAGTGATCTTAGCTGGCTTCTACTTCGGCTGGTTCTCGATGCTGCTCGGCGGCCACCCGGACTTCCAGGTGTACGACGTCAAGCTGTACTACGACCCGATAAGCGGCAAGAGCTGGGGCTACTTCAAGCTGAGGAACACGGGAACAGTGGACATCGTTGGCGTCGAGGTCTACGTGATAAAGTTCCCAAATGGGACTGTCCCAGCCACCCCGTATCAGGTGACCCTAGACCCCACTACGGTGCCGACCACCACCGACCCGCTGAAGAAGGGCGACGAGATACAGGTAGCAATTACTGACTTAGGAGCTGATCGAGTAGGCACTATAACGCTGAGGTTCAAGGTAAGCTATTCAGGGGCTAAGCCGACTGTTAGGGAGTACAGCTATAGGATATCTTCGCCATGAAGCTGATTTTAAGGAAAAACAATTTTTTGCTCTTATTTCTCTGTTGTATAGCTCGCGTAGAAAGAGTGAGAGTAGTAGTGAAGGTTGGAGAAACATACAACAGAGAACTAAGTGCGCTAAATAAAAATAGGAGCAAAATATAACTTAGTAACGTGATAGAATTTCCATTGGAATTCAGGAAAATATTAAAGAGAAGAGATATACTTCTCCTAACCGTATTTATCTTATTATTCCTGATAACTGGGGCTTATCTCTTTAATATTATTAGAGTCAGAAGAAGGAGTATGGGAACGTTTGAAGCCGAGAGACAATACACATTAAAGGCAAATTCTAAAATGCTAATCTATAAGGTTCATTTAGCCTTCATAACGTCTGGACCTAATGATATAAGAAGTACAGAAGAAAATAACGCATTTGTTTTATACATGCGCCTGAATAAGAAATTCAGAAGTCCTACGCTCTTAGGTCCTATACTCTTAGCATGGTGGCATTATAAGGTGAAGCTTACAGTCTCTATTCCTCCAAATACCACAGTTATGATATCCTGGAAATTAAATGGAGTTTTAAGAGAAATTATTAAAAAAGTGAATAGAGAACCAAGTTCATTAACTACAGAATTCATACTTGGTGCAGAAGAAGGTGAGAATAAGTATTATCTAAGTGTAGAAATTCCTAAGGGTGGAAGTACAATAGTCAAAATAAAAAGACCTACTTTTATAAAGGAGGAATTATGGAGACCCTATATACATGCCTCCATACTGTGTTACATCATCTCACTAGCTTTTCTAATAGTTTTGTTAAATAAAACCTTGAGAAGTAAAGAATGGTATGGAAGGAGATTAAAGAGAGTATACACAACTTGCCCGTAAGCGAGAGGTTAAAGGTGAAATCGTGAAGGAGGCTGCCGTCCTCATAATTAGAATTTTAGTCACTGCTGCTTTTCTAGCGTATTGGTACTACTTTCACAGCTGCAAACTGGCGTTGATGAGGAGACAGCTAGTGGAGAAACTTTCGAGAATTAAAACGTTATTTTTACAGTTTTTGAGTAGTTAATCTTCATGGACGATTCACCAATATCAATAGTATTAATGGTAGTCGGTGTAGTGGCTACAGTAGCCTCCGTAACCTTCTACTTCCCCTATTACTCCTGCTCAGCCGAGCACTACGACTCTGAAGTCTACGGCATCGACTTGAAGTGGGACGGCGCTAAGTCTTGGGGCCACTTCAAGCTCTGGAATTCAGGGGGAGTTGACATAGTTCACGTGGAGCTGGAGGTGAACGGCAGTAATTTCTCCTGGGATAGGGTGGTTAAGAAGGGGAGGGCTGAGCAGTTCTACGTAGATGACTTGGGCGTAAGTGGAGTCGGTGAAGTATATTTAAAGTTTAAAGTGGAGTTCGCTAATGGTAAAACAGTAGTTAAAGTATATAGGAGTAAGGTTCAAGCTATCATAGTCTCGAGCCCGTGACGATTTTTAAATGAAGTGAATTCGTGGGAGTATGGAGGCTCCAGTAACTAGGCTGCTGATGTTCGTGATGGGATTAGCAGTAGCTGGCGCAGTCGTTGGCTTGATGTGGAGCATATACGGCGGGATGAGCAAGAGCGCGGACTTCGCCGTGACCAACCTTCAAGTGTTCAAGTCTGGGAACAAGTGGCGCGTGATGTTCAAGGTAAAGAACACAGGGACTGTGAAGATAGACAGCATAAACGTGTACTTGTGGCGCGGGACTACGCAAATAGCTTCGTGGAGCACTGGTCAGGACGTTGGATTTGGGAACGAAGTCTTCATTGACAGCGGGTGGGTTACTGACGCTGACCCGCAGTACGGTGGGTCTCTTAAGTGTGAGATTAAGGTTAGGGACTATGGCGGTACTGAAGTCAGGAAGGTCTTCGACGTTGTAGTTCTCCAGTGGCACGATTAATTTAAACGGGAGCGAAAAATTCTTCAGCTCCACTTGGTGGATTGCTAGCTCCGCTTGGCGAGGCACCGCGCTCGAGCGGGGACGAACCGCTCAGAGCGAGCTTGAAAGCTATGATGCTGACTGTAGCTATGGCTATGAGCACTAATGCAAGGGAGTTACGGCTCCTTATTAATACATCATAGGGCCTTCGGGAATAGAACGTGTACGCAGATGTGAAGCCTATACGTTTGCTTACAGTGCGTATGCGCATGAGCTGTGGTAGATGTTCGGGGATTTAATAGTATTTCTCTTTTAACTATAACGGAGTGGCTTTGATTGTTGTCTAGTGCTTGGTGTCAATTGCGATTAAGAGTCAACTTTATATTATATTCTCTTTATAAATTAGGTGATTGATGGCTGAGGAGCTGAGGGACAGAGTTTCTAAGTTAGAAGCTAGGCAAGAAATGTTGGAGAAAGTCTTACTCAAAATAGACTCTAACGTATTAAGCTTAATTGATAGAGTAAGTAAGCTTGAAGAGAGAGTAAACCACTTAAGCAGTAGAATTGATGGGCTTGAAAGCGAAATGAGGGGTTTAAGAGATCACTTCGATAAGAAGATCGACTCAGTATTTTGGAGACTTGTAGTATTAATTCTAGCTAGTATGGTAATACCAATAATATTGAGATTGCTAAGAATATAGCCAATTCGCATGCTAAATTAATTCACGAATGGGGATCAGACGTGTACCCTAGCGACCTTAACCTCCATAGCCCCAGCGGACGTGCCTGCCTCTACCACTGCTGAGAAGGTGCTGGGAGAGCTGTTGCTAGGCACGAGATGCAGGAGGCATCACACTAGCGATGCTAGGACTCTGAGGCTTACCTAGAGTCGGTTTTGCCCTCTGGCACCCAGTACTGCCTAGCGGTGTTCGGGTGGCGACTGGAATTTACCATTTGGGGTCGGAGGGGACCTCGACGGCGTTTCAGCGGTTGCGCAGCTAACCGGCTTCGACGGCGCTATCGAGGTCAGGTATATAGTCTTGAAGGTGAGGCTAGACTTCGTTAGCAGTGTTCTCCGTTTCGCTAAGCTACCACTACCTAGCATCTAGGAGTGCGAGACAACTAGATTACTTGAAGCTACACATGGTGATAGAGTCAATTGCAAATAGACCTTTCTTAAGCGTCAGGCTAGTCTTCTACGTTCCGAGGGGCGTCACTCTAGAGTTTAGTGGTAGCGAAGTTAGGATTTCTGGTTGTGAAGTAGAAGGTTAGCTAATTGTTAAGCTCGACCCCAGCAACGTTAGTATACGCAACTGTTAGGAGGGGTAGAGAAGCGGAATTAGTTGTTCATGAGCTCATTAAGAGGTAAACTCCAATTAGTGTAATGAATATGCTTGATGCTAGTAGATACCATATGATAATTTTGTCGATCGTCTTAATGTTCATTGGGTCACCATATAGTACTTCTTCAACTACGCTTATTTCCCTTACTATCAAGAATAGTCTCAGTATTAATAGTATAGTAGAGGTCAATATGAAGAGCAATGGCAGGTAGAAGAGCGCGGTGTATAGTGCTCTCGTCCACAAAAACACTACATAGGCTAACTCGATGTTGAGCAATGCTATAATCCAATTAAAAGTATGTCTTGATGAGTTCTCTAGACCGTCAAGTCTCTCAATTAATAACTTCTCATACTTCTCGGGTTCCTTCCTAGCTTTCTCATAGAATTCACGCATAAGCTAATCACTTTAAATCCCCTAAAATTATTGACCTTTAAAATAACTATTTTTAAGCCCTCGTTAACTGAAATGAAGGTATTAAATGTTGAAGTCAATGTTGAGACTGAAGTACTGGACGGGACAGTCTATACTCTAAAACGCGATGGAGTGGTTTATTACGGGGTAGTCAAGCCAGTTAAGCTGCCCCGTAACCCTCGCGAATACGCTCAGATCGAGACAGCCCTAGAAATCCACAGGGACTTCGTGAGCTCGACTAGGGAATTGCCAAACGCAAGATTGATACTGCTAGCCTGCAACTCGAAGAGATTAGAATTGATCTGGTGCTACGGAGTAGCGGTAACTGGATTTGATAAAGAGGAGTCGCTGGAGCTAGCTGAGGACTGCTTCTACGCCTTAATATCTTCATTAAAAGGTTCACACAGGCAAGCTTTGTTTAGGCTGCTGACTAGGGACGAGGCTTACGAGATACTCAGGATGATGCAGAGCGATAACGGTCTGGCAATTTGCGGGATACCGGAGCCTAGGGACAGCTACGCTAGGAGGCCCCACTTCCTAGGCTTCCAAATTGGAGTGAAGATCGTCGAGATGGTTGAGGAGCTAATTCGTGAGCTAATTGATAGAGAGTTCGTCTACATGATCCTCGCTAAGCCTGTTGAGCCGAAGAAGCTAGTAGGAATGCTTCAAAAAGTCTCAGATTTAGCCTCCAAGCACTCAGACTTTCAGGATGGCGCGTCAGTGCTAGTTCCAGTTGGCTTCACTCTGGGTCAGAGCTTGAGCGAGTCTATAGCTAGGCAGTTAGGCAGGAGCAGGCTTCCTAGCTAGATTACCCATAGGCTGGGAGACTGTCAGGAAGATGCGTACATTCGACCTGATGGAGACTGAGCCAGTGCTGGTCAAGTGGGGCTACTGGAAGCAAGACCTCCGCCAGATCAGGGCGTAAAGGGGACCTCGAGATCATGCCTAGATTTTGAGCATCTTAACTAGAGAACAGCATGGCTCCTTAGACCTCATCGACAGAAAGCGGTAAAAGCCATGGGAATCAACGAGCACGCAGCCCTTTCCAACGTCTACTAAAAGTTGCATTTATGGTGCAAATAATGGGCATGAATTAAAGAATAACAAAATATAAGGAATATTGCTGTTACTAAAACATAATGAGGGAGTATAGGTAGATAGTGGTGAGGAGCATGAAGTACAGGGGGAACCTGCTCATACTGTGGTCTACGGCGGGCCTGCTGTCGTTCTCCTCCCTCTACCTGCAGTGGGCGCTCCCAATAGTCATAAGCGATGTTGGCGGCGAGCTGTACGTCGGCGCCATATACTCGGTCAGCTACGCGCTGACAGCCATCCCAGCCATAGTGGGAGGGCTCATCTCGGACTTGAAGGGGAGGAAGTTCGCCATTATCCTCTCCACTCTAATCTACGCCACTGGCGCGTCGGTGCTGGCCGCATCGCGGACCCTCATAGCGCTGCTGGTAGCAGTGGTGTGCATCATGGCGTCTCCATCGATAGGGTCTCCAGGGGTCCTCTCGATGCTCTCAGAGTCTGTCGATGAGAGGAGGAGGGGGCAGGCCTTCTCGGTCCTCAGAGGCGTTGGGCTGGCTGCGTCAGCTGTCGGCTCCGTGCTCCTCGGCCACTTCACAGAGGCAGTGGGGCTAGGGCTGGCCCTCGCAATAGCCTCCGCTCTGAGCTGGGCAGCTCTGCTCTTGCGCCTGGGCTTGAGGGAGACGAGGCCGGGGGGCATTGAGGCAGAGCCAGCTAGGGGCTTTAGAGCGAGAATTCTTGAAGCCCTCTCAGGCACCAAGTACGTGCTACTGAAGAAGATGCTGCCCTTCACCTCGATGGTCGTCATCACGGCCTTATCCGACGTAGCCTCTGGGACGTACTTCTCCCTCTACTTGAAGAAGGTGATGGGGCTGAGGGGGGGCGAGATCGGCGCCATATACCCAGCGCTCGCTATAGTGAAGGCCCTCTTCTACCCCCTAGCTGGCAGGTTCGTCGATAGGTACGGCGAGAAGCTGGGCTACATCGTGTACTTCATCGCGAGCGCGACCGGCACTGGAGCTTTCCTAACGCTCTCCCGCACACACCCCTGGCTTGCCGTATTCTCCCTAATCCCGGCTGCAGTTCTGGGGACCGTCTCCAGCACTTCGTTCACGACGTACGTGGCGAAGATGGCCCCGGCAGAGGTCAGAGGGACCGTGTACTCGGCGTACAGCGTCATTACCGTGCCGTTCCTAGCCGTAGCCCCTACGGTTGGGGCGATCCTCTGGAGCATCTCGCCCTCAGGCCCGTTCGTCCTCAGCATAGCGCTCACGCTGCTGAGCATTGCACTAGTGCTCAAGATGTAACGCGCGAACGGGTGCTACGTTCTGTCCTTGAGGCTTATGCGTAGGGGAGCATGCGCCTCTAGAGGGCGTTTAGCATGGGATTACGAAGCGACCTACGACTTAGCGATTAAGGCACTGCACCGCACACTACCACTACGGCTAACCGACTACGCTAACCCTAATCCACAGCTCTGAGAGCGAGTTGAGGGGGGCTGGGGATGAGGTGGAGGGGGCGATAGAGGTCACAAGCGATGTTGAGCTGCTAAGAGAGATTATGGAGCCGGACAGCGACTTCAAGGGCTTAGCTAAAGAGAGGCATGCTGAGCTTCTAGGGCTGGTTTCCATTAAGAGACTTGGAGGTGGAGCTAAGAGAGTACTGACAAAAACGTTAGCTTAAGGACTAATTGGAGGGAGCGCACCTCACCAGCAATGTCGCCCCAGGTTCTACAGCCCGCAGGATATCGCCTTGAGGGAGGACTTGAGGGTTAGTGTGAGGCAGAATGAAGTGATGCTAGAGGGCTCTAAAGAGGTTACAAGTTCAGTAGTAAGTCAATTTTTACAACCTTTAAGCCTACCATCTTCAGCTGCGGGGGGTGGGCTGGTGAGGGTTGATGAGCTGATCGAGAGGCTTAAGGAGGAGCCAAAGGAGTGTAGGGATGTGATACTGGAGGTTTATGGTGAGCTGAAGGGGGATTGGAGGCACGTGTTTACGATGATAGTTGCCCTTACATCGCTCTTTACTGCGGTGATTCCTCTAATTAAGACGTTTCTCTGGAGAATAGCAGCGTTCATGCTGTGCGTAATGGTAGAAGTGTTCTTAGGCAGGGAAATCTTAAACATAGACAAAGAACTTAGACGAGCTACGCAATATTATGGTCAGTGATAACATGGATGAGCATACTAAGAACGCTCTAAGGAGACTCTTGCCGCTCTTCATCTACGTAGCCCTATGTCTATTCTTCATGGGAATCGTGATACTCATGGGATTGTAAAACGCCAATTTTTAAGCTACTGATTCTCGTATGGCTAGGGTGGGCTCGAAGATAAGATTCTCGAAGAGGTAGAGCTTGGCCACATACCGCTACCACGCCACACAGAGTATGTCTGAACCCTAAGGCGAAAGCCGCCTACTGCGACTTGGCTGCTGGAGTAGCGGCGCTAAACCCAGCGCGAAGACGCTAAGTGGGACTACAGGCACGAGATTGAGCACTGAAAAGTGTCCGAGGAGGCTAAAGCGGGAGCTCATACACTGCTACAAGGCTCTAAAGCTGACAGTGAGGGAGGAGGGTAGGAAGTTGCTTATAATGCCTTTAAGCGATCCGCAATTACCCTGGCTAATGAGATAGATTAGGGTAGTCAATGCCCCACCAACGCTGACCGTAGTAACGCTGGGGCTCAGCGTGGCGTTCAGGGCCTGCGAGTTCGCTAAGCCTCGAGGCCTCTCGGCCCTCAGAGAGCGCAGCTTGTGCGGCACTTGACTCGGCGATGCCCACCGATCATCATAGTCCTAGGAGCTTAGCCAGCCTTGGGTCCAGCCTTGGAGCTAACCTAGCCCTCAGCTCTACAATGCCGAGGAGGAGGTATTTCTTCCTTCCCAGCGACCTGTTCAGGGGCGGCGCCTCGCCATACGTCTCGGCGTAGCTCCTGAGGGCCGCCCACTCCTGCTCCCCTGCTTCATCTCTGCTTCCTAACTCTACCCACGCGACCTCCAGCTCGCTCATCTCGATGCGTTTGTGTAGCGCGAAGAAGTAGTAGCTCAACGCGGCCGAGTGGATCTTGGGGCCGGGCCTCCTCAGGCCCCTAACGAGCCTCCTAAGCCTCCTGCGTAAGTTCCCGGTGGAGCCCACGTAGAGCGCCCCACTCTCATCGACCCCTAAGAGCCTTGGGATCCTGACCGGCTCCCCGCCCCTGACCCACCTAATCACGTAGACCCCCGGCTCCTCCGGGGCCCTCCTTGGGGCCTCCAGAAGGCCAACCCACATGCCACGACGCCACGCAAGGGATCAATATGAGCTTTTCGCTGGACCTCAGGCCGCTATCTGGGCAGAACCAGGCGCGGCACTCCGTCACTTCAAGACATGCCCAGCCCTCGGGAAAGCTTACGGATGACTCCCAAAACCCTCGCGAAAGGGGGATGGCTAGCTCGACCCTCCCCTCGGTCTCGACGGGCCTATAGGCTGCGCAGACCTCAGCGTCGCCCCCAGAGTAGCAGGCCGTCGAGGGCGGGGTGGCGGGGGCCGCCCTGGAGCTCGGGCTGGAGGTCGCTCAGCTGGATCGTTTACGTTGAGCACCGCGCACTCACAGAGAGACTCTGTGGAGGAGCTCCAACGCTCGCGAGGCCTTTCCTGCAGAGTGTTTAGGGGAGGGCCTGGCCAAGCGTCAGAGAAGGCAGGCTGACTTAGGCCCAGCTTGTAGCGGGGGCGAGGTGCGGCCAGCGCTGTGCTCGGCGGCACTTGCGCCCAGGCTAGAGCGCTCCTTAAGTCGTCGAGCTGCTCGCCGCAGCTTGCGCGTGTAGCGTTGCAGGCGCGGCTCGCACTGAGCTCCGCCGCCTCCGTGGACTTGGCCTGAGCCGCAGCGCGGGCACCTTACGCCGCTTAGCCGCCCGCGCTTGGGGTGAGCCCGACCACTTCGCCGTCGCTGAGCTCTAGCCCCAGCCTTTCCGCACACGTGCTGTAAAGTACGCGAGCGCTTGATTGGGCCAGTCGTAATACGTGCAAGGGTGATAAGAACATAAGGGAGCTTCACCACACCTCACACGTGACTGAGAGGGTTCTCAACAAAAAGAGAGGAATTGCGAAAATAATGACAGCTCTACTACTCATCTCAGCAGCGATATCAGTAATTATCATGGCTACGGCATGGGAACGAGTTACCTTAGACGAGAGTTACCAGGCGATCAAGCTGAACGTCCTGGCGTTAGACGAGAGGGGAGAGCCCCTCCCAATGGCGTGGATCCTGATATTCAACCTCACCGAAAGAGGCTCAGTGCGCATCGCCACCAGCCGCGCCGACGAGCTTGGGCGCTGCTCGATCACCTTAAAGATCTACAGGTTGCACGTAGGGTGGACTAACGTCGTGCTAGATAGAGAAGGTAGAGAGGTATTCAAGAGGGTGCCAGTGCCGGTCTTTGCAGCTCACAACATAATCATAGTGGTCCACAAGTACCCTTATCACGCGGTGCGCGCAGTGCCACTTGACCCCACGTTCATGAAGTGGCCAATAGACGAAATAGAGCTAAGGATAGTGGCGAGACGTGTGTTCATTGAAAAGTCGGTTATGGAGTCACTCCCTCCTTCCACTTCAATAACTCACCCCGCTAGCCCCACAGCTCGGTCTCCCGAGTACATCTTGATAGATAGCTGCAACAACTGGACTTACACTAATGCAGTAGTCTTCGCTACATGGTACAACGTATCGGCGTATGCTAGGTGGCATGTCGGCAGTAAGTACGAAGTTGAGACCAAGAGTAGGGTGAGCTATGATGGAGTGAACTGGGAGCCTTGGCTAAGTGCTGGCTCTACTCAAATAACCATCGACAGAGACTTGGAGACGAGGAGCTTCACTGGGAATAGCAAGGTCCTAGTGAAGTTTGAGTATGAGTATAGGGTAGAGCGCTATCACGTCATTGACTGGGAGACTGGAGAAGAGTGGTATGAGGACTGGGCATTCGCAATAGACCACACATCAGGAGTACTTGACCCTAGAGGCTACGATAAAGTAGTAACTACATGGGATGGGGCTAGGAAGGGAGGAAACTACGTGGAGATAGAGCAGGGGGACGAGGCTGAGATCCCAATAAAGGGTGGCATGCACTGGACATTCAGCATAAACGTTCAATTCACTCTTAGCGTGCCTCCTCCCGCAGCGTCGGTGAGAGTCACGCTGGGCGTAACTAAAGTGATAGCTCCGTATGGCTACGTCTACTACGCTGCAGGTGCTCGGCACTCAGGCTATGAGGTTTACGTGTACGATGCGAACACCAACTGGCTGAAGATGTACGCGACGTGGAGAGCCGAGCCTTAATTCCTAGCTCTGCACGACAACAAAGTTCTAGTCGGGGCTCTGCGAGCTTCCTGTAAGAAGAGCTAAGGTTAGCTTTACTTTAACCTCTCTTTGCACCTTGGGCAGTAGAGCGACCCCTCCCTCAATGTTAGGACCCTTCCCCTACGTCCTAAGCGCTTCAGCTTCAAAATTAAAGTGAAGTCTTAAGCTCAACTTCATCGGGCATGCAATCCCTTGGCTTGAAAATTGCTCAGCAATATGCCTTAAAAATGTAATTTAGTGACGGGAGGGAGGTTGACGACTCGGTTAGGATGCTGGCTTACAAGGGTGACAAGACTACTTCGAGGTTCACGGCCAGATTAGACTCAGTAAAGTCGCGCGTGTAGATTTTTGTTTGAGGGTTTTGATTATTTCTGGGAAAACTACGTTATTTCTACCTCTTTTTTCTCCCTCCCATTGAAGCATATCTTATTAATCGTCTAGAACGTCTCTTCCAACTATAGCCTTTACGACGGCTTGTTCGGGCAAGTCTCTTCCAAGGATAGCTAGTAGTTAGGGGAGACCTGGAAGTAGTGGTCTTCAATCTCGTAAGGGAGGGTCTTAGAGTAGAGGCTGTAAACCCCTACGAGCTTAGGGAGGGCTACGAGCTAGTCGACAAGTTTGCGTGGAGAGGCGCTGAGGTAGTAATACAGCATCCAAATCATGGGTGGAACCTCATAGCGGAGATAGAGACGTTTAGGGGATGTCCGAGATGGCTGGTAGGAGGATGCAGCTTCTGCATTGAGCCGAGATATGGCAGAGTAGTATTCAGGTCCATTGAGGGCATTGCTAGAGAGGTTGAGGCACTCTACGGGCATGGCGTAAGGTGCTTTAGACTGGGTAGACAAGCCGATTTCCTCGCCTACATGGCTAAGGGTACTAATGAGGTAGAGTTTCCTAAGCCTTCACCCGAGGAGACGGAGAGGCTTCTTACGAGCGTGAGAGCAGCTACTCCAGACCTCGAAGTGCTGCACATAGATAACGTAAATCCCGGGACGGTAGCGTTCCACGAGGAGGAGGCTAGGAGGGCTCTAAAGGTGCTGGTGAAGTACCACACACCGGGTGACGTGGCGGCCATGGGAGTGGAAAGCGCCGATCCTAGAGTTGTGCGAGAGAATAATTTGGGCGTAATGCCAGGTGACGCGCTCAAGGCTATAAGGATAGTGAACGATGTTGAAGCCGGTAGGGGGTATAACGGGATGCCTGAACTGCTACCTGGTATAAACTTCGTTCTCGGCCTTAAAGGAGAGACTAGGGAGACCTACAGGCTAAACCTAGAGTTCCTGAGAACCATACTGGAGGAGAGGCTCCTAGTGCGCCGTGTAAACGTTAGGCAGGTGCTGGTGTTGCCCCATACCCCAATGTGGCATGTGGGAGCAAGGATAATGGCTAGGCATAAGAAGTACTTCAGAGCCTTCAAGAGAAGGGTTCGGGAGGAGTTTGATAAGCCCATGCTAGCACGGGTTGTGCCCAGGGGGGCTATCCTCAGGGCTCTCTATGTAGAGGCTCATGAGGGTAAGTACAGCCTAGCTAGGCAGGTAGGATCGTACCCCCTGCTAGTCTACGTGACCGAGAGTATGAGAATTGGTGAGAAGCTGGATGTAGTAGTTGTAGAACACGGCTATAGGTCTGTGAAGGGCATACCGTACCCGCTCAACGCTAACACGGCTTCTAGATTCTTTAGCGTAGTTCGTGGCTACAGCTTTCTCAGCGACTCCTCGCTCTTCTCAGCCTTCTCGCTTAGCCATTTCCTCGATCTCTCAGCCAGATCCCCTCTCCTCAAGTAGTGTTCCAGGAAGCTCTTGACGGCGTTGAAGCAGCTAGCCGCGTCTCTGCTCCACTCAGCACCGCACTCAGGGCACCTGTACTTCCTCCTGCTAACCTCAACTCCTTGTTCACCGCACACCGGGCAAATCCTCCCGCTGCTCCTCCACTCTACGTAGAGGGCACCCTCCCACCCACACATCCACTCAATCCTCTCCGCCAATCTGAGAAGCGTCCCCTGGAGCCCAGCGCCCCTAAGGCTCTCGGTTTCAGGCAGGTCCACCAGCACTGCGGCGCTGAACCCCCCCTCAACCCACCTTCTGACGGCTCCGGTACTCCAACCTCCCCTGTAAGACAGCGATGGCTCCATGGCGAGCCACGGAGTGGCCAGCAGGACCGAGAGGGCTAGGCTCCTCGCGAGCCCCTCCCTTCTTAAGCCGTAAAGCCGGGGCTATCCCCGCAGAGGAGGGAGAAGGCTAGGGGTAGGGCTCCAACGCCTACGACCTCTAGGTACGACGCTAAGTAAGGCCTACTGTTAAGTAGGCTCGTGACGCCCTCAAAGATAGGCGGCGCGCCTCCGACTAGGGCTAACGCGCTGCCGACGAACGTCCAAGCCCACGTCACTAGGACGAGGAGGCTCCTCCAACGTGCCCTCAAGCCGTTTTACCCTTAATCGAGCTCCTTAGCCCTTCAGGGGGTAGTTAATTAACTATCGTAAGAGTTAGCTTTAGCGGTGGGTAAGGTTGAGGGCTGAGCAGGTAAAGGCGCTAGCAGAGGCGGCGGC
>Ga0190313_1000783_pt1 | contig 17988 bp, 14 predicted proteins | sample 4870071011_MG_FD_169989 | JGI IMG/M metagenome (GOLD analysis project Ga0190313, IMG submission 169989) | Hydrothermal vent sediment bacterial communities from Southern Trench, Guaymas Basin, Mexico - 4870-07-10-11_MG | ecosystem: Environmental > Aquatic > Marine > Hydrothermal vents > Sediment ...
GAAACAGTACCTATATTGAAGAAGAGGTTATTGTTGATATAAAATCTCCTGAGGTCGATATATTAAACCACACCATGTATTTAAATCAGGGCGGGAGCGGAGTAGCCGTTTACAGGCTTTCGGAAGAATGCCAAAAAAGCGGCGTGTATGTTGGAGAAAATTTTTTTCAGGGCTATTCAGGATATTTTAATGATTCAGATATATACCTTGCTTTTTTTGCCGTGGCTTACCACCAGAAATCTGATACTGAAATTTTTCTTAAAGCAACGGACAAGGCAAATAACAGCTCGGCAATCGGTTTTCCCCATAAGATTAAAATAAAAAATTTTAAAAAAGATATAATAAAGATTTCCGATGGATTTTTAAGCTGGAAAATGCCTGAATTTGCCAATGCTATAGATAAAGAAAAGGCAAAAAATCCTGTGGCAAAATTTCTTGAGGTAAACAACAGACTGCGTGCAGCAAATTTCATGCAGATAAAGGAAATAGCTTCTAAAACAGATAATGTTTTATACTGGAGCGGTTCTTTTTTAAGGCTTCCAAAGTCCGCCACAAGAGCAGGTTTTGCCGATCAGCGTGAGTATCGTTATCACGGCGAAACAATTGATAAGCAAACACACATGGGGATAGATCTTGCCTCTATAGCTCGGGCCATAGTGCCTGCGGCTAACAAGGGGAAGGTGGTTTTTGCCGGTTTACTTGGTATTTACGGCAAGACTGTGGTTCTTGACCATGGCTTTAATCTGTTCAGCATGTATTCACATTTAAGCAGTATTGCTGTTGAGAAAAACCGTATAGTCTCAAAAGGGGAATTCATAGGTCGCACAGGAAAAACAGGGCTTGCAGGAGGAGATCACCTCCATTTTGGAATGTTTGTGCATAATACCTTTGTTAATCCAATTGAATGGTGGGACTCTTCATGGATAAATAATAATATTATGTCAAAGGTAAATATTGTTAAATCCCAATATAATTAAAAGGCATAATTAATCTATTATAATAAAATACAAAAAGGGAAAAATGAAAATCAGCAGCAGGATTTTATACACAACGATTATATGCCTTTTTATCCTAAACCTGCTTGTTGTGCCAAAAAAAACCATGGCAGAGCTTGGTTCTCTTCAATATTATGCATTCCCGGGGGCATGGGCCATGGACAACCCTGACGGCTGGGCATCAATGCATCATATACGTTATATGGAGATTGACAACTGGAGAGACGAGGATGGAAAAGAGCAGGATGAAATGGGAGATGCTCTAACGGGGATAGATAAATTCAGGGCAAAGCAGTATATACTCAAAGCCGCTTATATATGGCATACCGGAGACAGAAACCAGTTTCAGTTTTGTCATGTGGGCATATTCCCATTTGCTGATCTAAAGCTTACGCGTACGGACTGGTACTCTGCATATATAGGTACTCCCGGTGATAAACATGAGAGCAGCAGCGGAATGGCAGACCCCTATTTTTATAATTCTTTTGGATGGCATAATAAATCAGGAGGTCTGCACCTTTCAGGCAGTTTTACGGTACGTTTTCCTCTGGGAAATTATGACAAAGATGATCGTTCCAGCATCGGTCTTAACAGATATGAGATAGTTCCTGCTGTTTATGCTCATTTAAGGCTTCCCATGGCAGACGGTTTCTGGATGTTCGATCTTGCGCAAAATTATACATATATTACCAAAAACCATGATATGAATTATAAAGACAAATCATATATGGAAACAAATCTTATTATTACATATTTTACCTCAAGGGAAAATCCAAAGTTTGGGCTTTTTGCTCAGTCTGACTTTATGCAGGCCACAAGTGACACTGATACAGAAGTTGGAAAACTGCGTGACAGTGATGCATGGAGTCTTGGAATAGGGGGCGGTGTTGTTTATGCTGTAAACAAGGATATAATACTTAATTTGAAATATACTGAAGATATTGACGGAAAACAGTATAGGATGGACAAGGCCGCACATTTTATGCTTACCTTGAAACATTAAATGTAAAATTTATCTCTCAAATTTTTGGCAACCGGTTGAACATTTGACAGTTATCGCTTGAATGAAACAGGAGCTGTTTTTTAATGAAAAAATTTAAAATTAATAAAACATACAAGGATATCAATAAAAAGATTAAATCAGGCGAAGTTGTTGTTGTTACAGCCGAAGAGATGACAAATATTGTAAAGCAGGAGGGAGCTGTTGAGGCCGCAAGTCATGTGGACGTTGTAACAACCGGAACTTTTGCGCCCATGTGTTCATCCGGAGCTTTTATAAATTTTGGTCACTCTGTTCCTGGAATAAAAGCTTCAAAAGTCTGGCTGAACAAGGTTCCTGCCTATGCAGGTATAGCTGCGGTGGATTGTTATATTGGAGCTACTGAGGTCATTGAAGGAGATCCTTTAAACAAGGTTTATCCTGGTGAATTCAATTACGGAGGAGGGCATGTTATACAGGATCTCGTTGCTGGAGAAAAGGTGAAATTAAAGGCTACATCCTACGGAACGGCATGTTATCCCAACTGTTTTGTGGAAAAAGATATGACCTTAAGCGAACTTCCCGGCGCAACCCTGTGCGATCCGAGAAACGGTTACCAAAATTATAACTGTGCGGTAAATTTGACAAAAAAAACAGTTTATACCTATATGGGCACTTTAAAACCAAAAGCAGCCAATGCAAATTACTGCTCGGCAGGCCAGCTTAGCCCGCTTTTAAATGATCCATATTATAAGACCATAGGCATGGGTACAAAAATTTTCCTGGGTGGGGGTGTGGGCTACGTTGCATGGCAGGGTACTCAGCATAATCCTTCAGTAAAAAGAACTGAAAAAGGTGTGCCTGTATCACCTGCAGGGACTTTGTGGGTCATGGGAGACTTAAAGCTAATGAGCCCGAAGTGGCTTGTGGGCGTCAGTATCCAGGGATATGGGTGCTCCCTTGCAGTGGGACTGGGAATACCTGTGCCCATATTAAATGAAGAGATGGCGGAATATACCGGTGTGTCTGATGATGAGATATTTACCGAGATAGTCGATTATGGCCATGATTATTCAAGGGGAATTTCAAAAAATTATGGTCAGGTCAGCTATGCGGAGCTAAAAAGCGGTTCGATTAAATTTCAGGGGAAAGATATCCCTTCTGTTCCGCTTTCCAGTATTGTAAGGGCCCGTGAAATTGCAGAAACTTTAAAAGAATGGATTGCAAAGGGTGAGTTTGAGCTTGGAGAGCCCCAGTTCACGCTTCCCTAATCTAAAATATGTCCGATATAATAAGAACTTTTATTGCAATAAAACTGCCTGAAAAGATTTTGTCATCAGTTAAAGAGATCCAAAATGGCTTTAAATCCCAAGGCATCAGGGCAAAATGGGTAAAGGTTGAAAATATTCATATCACCATTAAGTTTTTAGGGGATATTAAAATAACTGATGTGGAAAAAATCATCAGGAGTATTACTCTCGCGGCAAAAGAGTCTAAACCCATAACCCTTTCAGTAAAAGGCGCCGGAGTTTTTCCTGGAGTTAAAAGGCCTCGTGTAATATGGGCAGGTATAACAGGAGAGATATCCGATCTTTTAGATCTGCAAGATAGAGTTGAAAAAAATCTTGAGGCAATTGGTTTTCCAAAAGAGTCACGACCCTTTAAGGGGCATTTGACTATTGGCAGGATAAAAGGGAAAACAGACGCTAAAAAGCTTGTATATGCCATGGAACAGTTTAAGGGCTTTGAATCGGAAAGTTTTATGGCAGACCATATTTTTTTAATTAAAAGTGAACTAAAACAATCGGGCGCTGTTTATACGGATCTTTCAAGTGTTTTTTTAAAAGATCAGATAGATGCATAATAAAGGGTACGCCCTTTTCCAATAAAACAGGAGTGATAATGACAAACTCAACAGATAAACAAAAAGCAGTGGAGACAGCCATGTCCCAGGTGGAACGACAGTTTGGCAAGGGTTCAATCATGAAACTTGGCGACACCCCCATTGCTGATGTGCCTGTAATACCTACGGGATCTATTGCGCTTAATAAAGCGCTTGGCATTGGAGGACTTCCAAGGGGTAGAATCATTGAAATTTTCGGGCCGGAATCATCAGGGAAAACCACGCTTGCCCTGCATGCTGTTGCAGAAGCTCAAAAACAGGACGGCATAGCAGCATTTATTGATGCTGAGCATGCATTAGATATTTCATATGCAAAAAAGCTCGGTGTCAACTGCGATGAGCTGCTAGTGTCACAGCCGGATACAGGAGAACAGGCTCTTGAAATTGCAGATATGCTCATACGCAGCGGCGCAATAGACATAATGGTTATTGACTCTGTTGCAGCGCTTGTTCCAAGAGCGGAAATAGAAGGGGATATGGGTGATTCACACATGGGGCTCCAGGCAAGGCTCATGTCCCAGGCCTTAAGAAAACTTACCGGCACAATCAGCAAGACATTAACGACTCTTATTTTTATCAATCAGATTCGCATGAAGATAGGCGTGGTCTTTGGAAATCCTGAAACCACCACAGGCGGCAATGCCCTGAAATTTTATACTTCCGCACGGCTTGATATACGCCGCATAGGCGCTATTAAAGACGGCCAGGATATTATAGGGAACAGGACAAGGGTCAAGGTTGTAAAAAACAAAATGGCGCCTCCTTTCCAGAGTGCCGAGTTCGATATTATGTATGGCGAAGGCATATCAGCCACAGGAGACCTTCTTGATATCGGAGTTGAATATAATATAATAGAAAAAAGCGGATCATGGTATTCATATGATGGCGAGCGCATAGGCCAGGGCAGGGAAAACGTAAAGAAGTTTTTAAGCGCAAACAGCGAAATATTCAGCTCGATTAATAGTAAACTGCAGGATGTTTTGGGGCTTTCAAAAAAAAAGGAAGCCGGTGATGAAGAAGCTGAAAAGAAAAATGAAAAAAAATTCTAACTAATTTTGAATCTGGAGATATAAATGACGGGCAGTGAAGCGCGAAGGCTGTTTTTAGAATATTTTAAAAAACATAACCACAAGATAGTGAGAAGTTCATCTCTTATTCCTTCTGATGATCCAACTCTTTTATTCACAAACGCAGGAATGGTTCAGTTTAAACGCACTTTTTTAGGGGAAGAGGTTAGAGACTATTCCCAGGCCGCAACATGTCAGAAATGTGTGCGTGCAGGAGGGAAACATAACGACCTGGAAAACGTGGGCTACACCGCAAGGCACCATACTTTTTTTGAGATGCTCGGTAATTTTTCATTTGGTGATTATTTTAAGGAAAGGGCCATTGAATTTGCCTGGGATCTTCTTGTCAACGGTTTTGGTCTGCCTGAGGAGAAACTCTGGGTTTCCGTATACCTTGATGATGATGATTCATATAACCTCTGGAGCAAAAACACAGGGATTCCAGACAAAAGAATTATAAGATTGGGGGACAAGGATAATTTCTGGTCAATGGGTGATACCGGCCCATGCGGTCCATGCAGTGAAATACTCATTGACAGGGGCAGCGAGTATGGCTGCGGCAGCCCGGACTGCAAAGCGGGATGTGACTGTGACAGATACCTTGAAATCTGGAATCTCGTATTCATGCAGTATAACAAAGATGCCGCCGGCAATAAAACGCCTCTTCCAAGACCGAGCATAGACACAGGCATGGGGCTTGAACGGCTTGTTGCGGTAATACAGGATGTGCCCACAAATTATGAAACGGATCTTATCCTTCCAATAATAAAAGAGGTTGAAGACCTTTCAGGCAGGCATCTTGGGGGTTCATCTGAAGATGATGTTGCGTTAAAGGTTATTGCCGACCATTCAAGGGCAGCAGCTTTTCTAATAGGTGACGGAGTACTACCTTCCAATGAAGGGCGCGGCTATGTACTGCGCCGTATTATGCGCAGAGCCATTCGATACGGAAGAAACATAGACCTTTCCAAACCATTTCTCTATAAAACCGCAGCCAGGGTTATGGATGTTATGAAAGAACCTTACCCTGAACTTTCGGAAGCCTCCTCTTTTATTACCGGTGTGATAAAAAACGAGGAAACACGTTTTTCTGAAACCCTTGATAATGGTTTAAAACTTCTTAACGAAACACTTTTAGAGATAAAAGAAAGCGGGGGAACAAAAATACCCGGCGCTCTGGTTTTTAAACTTTATGATACCTATGGATTTCCGGTTGATATTGTTAAAGATGTTATCAGAGACGAAAAATTTTCCATTGATATGGAAGGGTTTGACGCTGCCATGGAAACTCAGCGTTTAAAATCAAGATCCACAACCAGATTTACAGGACTCAGTGATGCATATAAAACCCTTTCCGCTAATAATATAACTTCAAAGTTTGTCGGATATGAAACAGATACCTGCACATCAAAGATTCTTTTGATTGTGGAAGACGGTCGTGAAGTTCCTGACGCAGCAAGCGGGCAGACAGTTGAGATCGTTACCGAGGCCACCCCTTTTTATGGTGAGTCAGGTGGACAAACCGGAGATACAGGCAAGATAAGCTGCAAGGTAAGCTGCTGCCAGAATTTTGATATGACGGTTTATGATACTGTTAAAGATCCCACAGGTCTGATTATTCACAAGTGTAAAATTATTCTGGGGCTTATAGCAAAGGGTGATACTGTTACGCTTTCAGTGGACAAACCAGGGCGGTTGAAGATTGCCTGTAACCATACTGTTACGCATATTCTTCATTCAGTGCTTCAGAGTGTGCTGGGTGATCATGTTAAACAGGCAGGTTCCCTTGTGACACCTGACAAACTCCGTTTTGATTTTTCTCATTTTTCACAGGTGGAAGCAAAAACCCTTGATGAGATAGAGATGCAAGTTAACCGCAGGATAAGAGAAAACGTTCCTGTTGAAACCATGGAAATGGATGCACAGGAAGCTTTTAAATCAGGCGCAACAGCACTCTTTGAAGAAAAGTATGGCGAACGCGTAAGGGTTGTATCCCTTGGCTCATTCAGCAGAGAGCTTTGCGGAGGAACCCATGCCGGTTATACAGGTAATATAGGTCTTTTTAAAATTACAGGGGAATCAAGCATAGCTTCAGGTGTAAGACGCATAGAAGCTGTAACAGGAGAGGCTGCTCTTGAATATACCCAGAAGATTACAGCGATAGTCAGGGAAACAGCCGGTATGATAAAGGAGAAGCCTGAAGCCGTAACAAAAAGAATAGAAAAGATTCTAAGGGATCAAAGAAAGCTTGAAAAGGAGTTACACCAGGTAAAATCAAAGATAGCCTCCGGTTCGGCAGACGGATTTGAGGATGACATAAAGGTCGTTAATGGAGTCAGGGTGCTTGCAAAGAAGGTTCCCGTTGATTCACCTGCCGCTTTGAGGGAACTGTCAGACAGGTTCAAAGATAAAATAGGATCAGGAATTATTGTGCTGGGCTGTGTTTCAGGTCCCAAAGCATTCCTTGTTGCACAGGTTACCAAAGACCTGACAAAGCTGTACAAAGCCGGAAGCATAATAAAACATGTTGCAACTGAAGTTGGCGGCGGCGGCGGCGGGAGACCTGATATGGCCCAGGCCGGAGGCTCAAAGCCTGAAAATCTTGAGAATGCTCTGAATCAGGTATATGAGCTGGTCAATAATATGGGCAATAAAGAAAAAGGTTAGTCCGAACTTATAAATAAAAACTTATTATAATGACATCTCCAAAATTACTGCTTGCTTCAATAAAAACAAATGCAAAAAAACAGTTGGGACAAAATTTTCTAGCCGGTTCCAATATAGGAGAGATGATAGTCTCCAGGGCGAAAATTAGCCACCAGGATATTGTTGTGGAAATAGGCGCAGGGCTTGGAGCATTAACCATACCCTTAGCTGCTGCCGGGGGGAAAATTTTTGCTGTTGAAAAAGACAGGAATTTGATTCCATTATTAATTCATGAGCTTGAAATTCGTAATATTGATAATGTTGTTTTGTTAAATGAAAATATATTTAATATTGATCTTGCAGGGTTGTCTGAAAAAGAAGGAAAAAAAATTATAGTTGTGGGAAATCTCCCATATAATGTCTCATCCAGAATTCTTTTTAACCTTATTAATTCCAGGCAGGCTGTGAGCAGGGCTGTCCTGATGTTTCAAAAAGAACTTGCCCTGCGTCTTACTGCCGAGCCGTGTTGTAAGGATTATGGAAGAATTACCGTAATGCTCAAATATTGCGCTGAAATCAAAACACTTGCAACAGTTAACAGAAATAGTTTTTTCCCCAGACCTAAAGTCGATTCCCAGGTGCTTGAAATACAATTTAGACAAGAAAACAGTTGTAGAGCAAAGAATGAGGAACTTCTTTATAAGATAATCAAGGCTGCATTCGGTAAAAGAAGGAAAACTCTGAAAAATGCACTGTCATCCAGTGAACTCACAATTACAGGGAAAACCGCTGTGCAGATATTGGAAGAAGCCGGGATTGCCCCTGTCAGGCGAGCTGAAACTCTTACAGTTTCAGAATTTGTAAAACTAAGTAATGTCTTTACCGAATTACAGGACTCAGAAATATTTTAATTGATGGTTTTTTATAAAAGAAGCGGATAAAATATATAATATGACAAAACTTAAAATTTGTTTTCTGGTTTTACTATTTTTGTTCACCTGTATTTTTTCGGTATCTGCTGAAGAGATCAGGTATAATTACCTGCGGCTGCGGTATGAAGTGGGAAAAACAAATGACGGCAGAGGATATAATGCCACATCAAATCTGTATGAAAATTATAAACCCAAATATGCTATCCTAGGCTTCAGGGTTATTACAAAACAAAAGGGTTATAATATAATAGTTCCCCATGCCTATTACAAGATAAATAAAAAATTTATGATTGGGGGAATGTATATGTTCGATTCCGAGGATAATGAATGGATGGGTCCGTCGATCCGTTTCCACGGAACTTATAAAAAGGCAAAATGCTTTGCTTTGTACACCTATTTTTTCGACCTGCATGAAAATAAAAATTTTCACGATCTATGGTTTGGTGTTTCTAATGCAGCAAAACAAGGCTGGATTTATGGTGCGGAAATCTATTATTATAATTTTAAAAATGGCATCGAAAACATCAAACTTCGACCCCTTAGAATCGAGTACAGGTTTAAAAACGGCATTCAGCCGTTTATTATGTTCCAGCGTCATTTTAAAGATAACGGTTACAGGGCTGATGCACTGCAGATAGGGTTAAGATTAAGGTATTAGCCCTTTTTTTTATCTAAACACGCCTTGATAAAAGATATAAAAAGCGGGTGAGGAGCCATTGGTCGTGATTTAAATTCAGGATGGAACTGACATCCGAGAAACCAGGGATGGTTTTTTATCTCTATTATTTCAACAAGTTCACCGCTTGGCGAAAAACCGCTGAAATTTAGCCCTTTTTTTTCTAAAACATCCTTGTACTTATTATTAAACTCATACCTGTGTCTGTGTCTCTCTGAAACATTTAAGGAACCATACGCTTTAAATGCCAGAGAGTCTTCTTTTAGTTTACAGGGATATGCCCCGAGACGCATGGTACCCCCTTTTTCTGAAGTCTTGTCTCTTCTTTGCACAGTATCGGTTTTTTCATCATACCACTCCTTCATAAGATAAATAACAGGGGCGGATGTCTGTTTATCAAATTCCAGACTGTTGGCATCGGTCAGACCTGCGCCATTACGTGCAAATTCAATAACGGCAATCTGCATTCCAAGGCAAATGCCAAAAAAAGGTATGAGATTTTTTCTTGCATATTCAGAAGTAAAAATTTTTCCCTGAATTCCCCGTGAACCAAAGCCTCCTGGCACCAGGATGCCGTTAATATCAGAAAAAAGTTCACTGCAGTTTTCCCTGCTAATTGTTTCAGAATCTATAAATTTAAGTTTTACGCTACAGCTATTTGGAACACCTCCATGGCAGAGAGCTTCATTAAGGCTTTTATATGATTCAGTGAGATCTGTATATTTACCTACTATGGCAATTGTAACGAAATATTCCGACTCCTTGATTTTTTTTACAAGATTTTCCCAGCCTTTAAGTCTTGGCGCTCTCGTCCAGATATGAAGCAGTTCTACGATTCTGTCATCAAGCCCCTCTTTATGGAATATAAGAGGCACTTCATATATGCACTCAACATCTTTTGCTGTAATAACAGCATCAACCGAAACATTACAAAAAAGAGCTATCTTTGATTTGATTTCATGGGACAGATACTTAGATGTGCGGCATAGAAGAATATCAGGCTGTATACCTATGCTGCGAAGCTCCTTAACACTGTGCTGGGTGGGTTTTGTTTTAACCTCTCCTGCTGTGGCTATATATGGGACAAGCGTTAAATGGATATAAATGACATTTTCTCCACCCATGTCAGCTTTGCATTGACGAATGGCTTCAAGAAAGGGAAGGCTTTCAATATCCCCTATGGTACCCCCTATCTCAACAATAACTACATCAACATCATCAGCAACGAGTTTAATAGATCTTTTAATTTCATCTGTAATATGGGGAATAACCTGTACTGTTCCTCCAAGATATTCACCCTTTCTTTCCTTGGTTATTACTGAATAGTATATTTTTCCCGTTGTAAAATTATTATTTTTCCCAAGCCTGGCACTTGTAAAACGTTCATAATGCCCAAGATCCAGGTCCGTTTCCGTTCCGTCATCCGTAACAAAGACTTCCCCGTGCTGGAAAGGATTCATGGTCCCAGGGTCTACGTTAATATAAGGATCAAGTTTTTGGATCGTCACGGTTAGACCGCGACTTTCAAGGAGCGCACCTATTGATGCCGAAGCAAGCCCTTTTCCCAGGGATGATACAACCCCTCCTGTGATAAATATGTACTTGGTTTTAATACCCATGTTTTTCCTCAATATTAACCCTAATTTTTATTCAAAAAGTCTGTTGAATTCTTCTATGGTTTTTTCCACTTCACTCATGTCGTCTTCTTTATTATCAGAGTCGACTGAATCTGCATGGATGTATAAAGACCTTATATGCTCAATATCAAAAAGATCAACCGGAAATACTGTGTTAACGGTTATGCTGTTAACATCAATTTTACGCATTAGAATAGAATTTTTATAAAATTCAATATGTTCTGGATACCAGACTTTTTTTGTCCTTTTCCATTCAAAATATCTAAATTCAATCAGACTGTTTTCGTCAGTATTTACCTTTACTATCCATCTTAAAGGCAAAAATGTCTCTTTCTCAATCCATAGCTGAGGAACAGATTTATCAGGATATTCTGCTCCTATCACAAATGCTGTTTTATCTTTAAAAATACCAAAGCTTGAAACAGATACATCAACTCCAAGATGATAAAGCCTTTTTTGAAGCAGCTCTCTTTTATTATAGAGTAGAATATCCTTGTACAAATCGAATATTTTTTCGGATTCGGAAACTATCTTTCCATCAGCCACAGTAATAGAAGCCCCTTTTGAAACAACATGTGTCTTTTCAGTATGTTCTGAGACTATTTCTGAACGGAACTCATCAGGAAAAATATATTTTAAGGTCTCTGCAAATTCAACCTGTGCATTATCAGGATTTTTTGTAAATATAATTAATTTTTGAGAAACCGACAGACTTTCAACTCCTGTGATTTTTTTAGTCATAAGGTCAAGAATATGTGGGGCATTAAGCACATATCCCTGTACCTGTTGGCAGAAACATACGAAATAAAAAAAGCTTAAAAACATTAAAAATTTTTTTTCAACTTTATGCAGCATAATTTTACAAAAAATAACCTCAAGGTCACAGACATCTCTATGACCTTTTTGGTTACACTTTTATTAGTTGATGGTCTCGTAAAAAGTCGAATCTTGCCTCTGCGCTGTCATTCCCATGAAAATGGGAATCCAGTCTTTTTAAATAGTTATATACTACATGGATTCCCGCCTCCGCGGGAATGACGACTTTTTACGAATTCATCATTAGTTAGTCTTTTAAATTATTGCTTCCGGAAATATGGCTGATTCACCAAGCTCTTCCTCAATCCTGATCAACTGGTTATACTTGGAAACCCTGTCACTGCGAGACATTGAGCCTGTTTTAATCTGACCTCCGTTAATGCCGACAACAAGATCAGCGATAAAAGTATCTTCAGTTTCTCCTGATCTGTGGGATATTACTGTTGTATAGCCTGCCTGTTTTGCCATTTCTATTGTATCAAGGGTTTCCGTTACAGTGCCGATCTGATTTAGTTTTATAAGAATCGAATTTGCCACTTCTTTTTCAATACCCCTGGCAAATATTGCTGGATTTGTAACAAAAATATCATCTCCAACAATCTGAATGAAATCATCAAGCCTTTCAGTCATTTTCTGCCATCCATCCCAGTCCTGTTCAGCAAGACCGTCTTCTATGGAAATAACAGGATATTTATTAATCAATTCTTCCATATAATCTATCATCTCGTCGGCTGTCAGTTTTTTATCTTCAGAGGCAAGAAGATATTTACCTTTAACATAGAATTCACTTGCAGCTATATCCATTGCAAGCCCTATATCTTTGCCGGATTCATACCCTGCAGATTCAATGGCCATCATAATATATTTAATTGCATCTTCATTGGATTTAAGATCAGGAGCAAAACCCCCTTCATCCCCCACGGCAGTATTTAAATTATCATTTTTCAGAATCGTTTTTAAGGCGTGAAAAATCTCGGCGCCCATCTGTACAGCCTGCACAATAGTTTTTGCGCCCACCGGAACGATCATAAATTCCTGTATGTCGAGATTATTAGCAGCATGTGCTCCACCGTTGATTATATTCATCATGGGAACTGGAAGGCATCTGGCATTAATGCCGCCAATATATCGATAAAGAGGCAGAGAAAAAGCCTGTGCTGCAGCCCTTGCTGCAGCCATGGATACTCCAAGCATGGCATTTGCGCCAAGTTTTGCCTTGTTTGATGTACCGTCTAACTCTATCATGCGCCTGTCAAGGGATAGCTGATCTGAAGCGTCCATGCCAAGCACTGCCGGAGTAATCTCATTAATCACATTTTTTATTGCTTTCCTTACGCCCTTGCCTCCGAATCTTTTTGATTTTTTGTCGCGAAGTTCAAGGGCCTCACGTTTTCCGGTAGAAGCGCCTGATGGCACGGCTGCACGCCCGGCTGCACCGCATGCAGTTATAACATCAACCTCAACAGTAGGATTGCCCCTTGAATCAATAATCTCTCTTGCCTTTATATCAACTATTTCAGTCATTATAACCTCCCATTGAAAATGATTAAAATTAACAAAAATCTAAGTGTTGTCTTTTTAAAAGCGCTTCTGCCAGTATTAAATCCTGCTTATCTGTTATTTTAATATTATTGCGGTCGCCGTTGATTATTTTAACTTTTTTACCAAGCCTTTCCACAAGATATGAATCGTCTGTGCCACTTAAACCTTCCTCCCGCGCAACTTCATGTGCTTTCTTGATAAGAGGATATTGAAATGCCTGTGGAGTCTGGGCAAACCAGATATTATCCCTTGCAAGGGTTTTGTCAATATATCCGGTTTCGTTTACTTTTTTTATTGTATCCACTGCAGGAACACCGAGTATGCATGCGCCTGACTTTTGGGCATTTAAAATGCATGCCTCGATATGTTCATTGCGTACAAAGAGTCGTACCCCGTCATGTATCACAACTATGCTGCATGTTTTTTCATCAAGAGACATTATGCCGTTATAAACGGAATCCTGACGTTCATTGCCGCCATGGATAACAGAAACCTCTTTTACAAGGTCAAGTGGCCCGATTATCTTTTTTCTGCAAAAATCTTCATCTTCTCCGGGGATTACAAGGTGAATTTTATCTATCATCCGACATGCGTCGAATAAAAGGAGTGTATGCCCAAGTAGCGGTCTGCCCATGAAAGATATATACTGCTTGCGCACCGCATTATTCATCCTGATGCCTTTTCCCGCAGCCACAATAATTGCTGAAACCATAAATAAAAGTTAGATAAAAAATTCAGAAAGTTTATTTTAAGTAGTTCAATTCACGAGGCAAAGGAACCCCCTTGCCAATCAAATCCTCACCATAGTTTACGTCGGCCAGTATTTTTATATCATCCAACGCTCTTGAATCGCCTTCAAAAATCACCTCTTTGATATTCTCTTTCTGAATTTTACCTCCTGCCCATTGTATATCAAGCACACTGCTTGCATCAAACCTGTCTTTACCGATACACAGCTCTACCTTGCCGCCAAAGTGCTGGGCTATTTTTGCCACCAGCATACTCGGTCTGCTGTGAAAACCGAGTTTTTGAGGTATACCCACCGTAATAGCGCCGAGTTCTATGTTCTCATTGAGTATGTCTCTGGCCAGACTTTTTCCCTTTGAAAGGAAATAACAAATATAGTAAAGCCCGTAATTAATCGTTCTGTCTAAAAGTATTTCAGGGTCAACAAGAAGCGACAATCTTTCCCTGCTCTTTTTATAGGTGTCTTTAAAATCTGATACAACGAGATGCCTTTCATAAAAGTGGAGAAGCCTGCTCATCATTTGAAGAAGATGGAACACAACTGAAAAAAAACTCCGAAGATCTTTGAGCTTTCTATTCCCATATCTATAACCTCCATGTATGACATATGTGTCAAATGTTGACTGCAGGTTATGAACAAGCATCTCAAAGCGTCTTATTTTTACCTCATTGACCTTATCTCCGACTATGGCTTCTGCCTCTTCAAGACTATATGGTTCATAAAATTCAAGCCGCTCAAAGGTTCTTGCAATGCTTAAAAAATCGTTTGCAATGTTTACAATATATTTTTTCTGTTGAATTTTGGACATGTCGTCAATATCATATTCAAGCATCTCATTGGTTGAGACTTCCGGAAAATCCGCCGGGGAAAAATCATCATCGGGTATTTTAATATTAAGTCGCCTGGCTTCGTCAAGAATAGCCTGGGATAAATTTATCAAGGTTTTTGTCAAAAAATCCAGGGTGATAAATCCTTCTTGTTGAAATTCAAGGGTATCACCAAGGGAATAAAAGACAAGACGGTTGGAAATATGTTTCTGGGAATAGCTTCCCAGGCTAAGATGTCTTACAGCAGCTGAAAGTTCTCTGAAAAAAAACCAGTTTTTATTGTTTTTTGCTCCGTGAAAATCAAGAAAATCTTCCAGAATTTGAGAGCTTGATATAAGTGTTGAATAAAGTTTTTTAGTAAAAACATATCTGGAGACATCAAACTTGGCTATATATTTACAACACTTGAGATATTCATATGTAAAGATACGAACCTTTTCCTCAAAACAGGTATTTGTATATATATTTTCCATAATCTTGATAAAAAAAGGCCAAAGAGATACATAAGCCGAATTTTGTGCCCGGATCCGGTTCCCCTAAAATCCGGTTAACGATCATTCATCTATGGATACAGGTTGCCCTGCACCTCTTGCGACCTACCCGGGAGTTCGGGCGGACAGCCCTCAAGCACTCCTCTATTTGGTCTTGCACCGCATGGGGTTTACAAAGCTTTTCCGGTCACCCGAAAAACTGGTGCGCTCTTACCGCACCTTTTCACCCTTACCGGAATAATTATTCCGGCGGTATACTTTCTGTTGCACTTTCCTTCACGTTGCCGTGACTCCGTGTTACGGAGCATACTGTCCTGTGGTGTTCGGACTTTCCTCTGGAATAAAATTTACAAACCAGCGATCGTCTGTATCTCTTTAGCCGATTAACTTTATATTTTTAATAGTTTCAAGTGGTTATAAAAAATCTACTATTCCTGACTGTCTTTATCCCAGTAGATCATTCTCTGACAATTGGGACAAAATTTTAAACTGTCACACCTTTGCAGTTCATTGAAAAGCTGAGGAGGCATATTGACATTACAAATTTTACAAACTGAATTTTTAACCGATGCAATGGCGACACCTCCATGCATCTGTTTTTGTGTTGCCAAAAATATTTCCAGCATTTTAGGCTCAACAGTATCCATTAGTTCTTTGCGTTTTACATTCAGATCAATAATTTTAATATGATACTTTTCAGATTTTTGCTCTACAGCCTTTTTTTCATCTTTTATATGCAGGCTTATTTCTTCAAGTTTAATTTTTTTATCCTTGAGCTCATTTTTTACCTGATCAATATCGTCAAGATACTGCAACATCTCATCTTCGATCTTTGAGTTTATTTTTTCAATGCTTTCTATACTTTTTAGTAATAGTTGATACTCTTTATTGGTTTTAATATTTTTCAGCTTTTCTTTACTTTTATTAATATTAGACAGGTTAAGCTCTGTTTCTGATTCACAGGAACGGTATTTTTTGCCAAGCTCTTCTATTACGACCTGATTTTCGTTATAACTCTCTTCATATTTCTTGAATTTTGAATCAAGTCCGTCAATCTCTCCGGATATATTCCTTAAAATTAATTTTATATCAAAGATTTCCGTATCCATCTTCTGCAAATTAACTAAAATTTCAATCTGTTTTTTCATAATTCTATCTGTTTAATCCCAATCCGGTATTGAACAAAAATGGGGTTGTGTAAAGCTGTTAAATTGTCCAAAAAGGGTCAACCTCCAGTTCACAGGCTTTCACGTTAACATCAAAACTCATTTTGGACAGGATCTCTTTCAGCCGCTTTACAAGAGCATCAACTATTAAATATTCGGATAAAAAATGTCCGATATCTATAAGCCCGCGATGAGAATTTTGTGCATCTCTTGCATCATGATATCGAAGATCTCCACTGATATAAACATGGGCTTCAGAAGAAAAAAAATCTTTCATTAAACCTGAACCGCTGCCGCTACAAACCGCAACACAGCTTACAACCATTTCAGGGTCTCCAGATACTTTGACATTTTTTATATTAAACTTTTTTTTTATATCCGATGCAAATGAAACAAGGCTGGTTTTTTCTTCAAGGTATCCCACCCTTCCCAATCCATGACAATTCTGAGAATCTAAAACAGGATAAACATCATATCCCATTGTTTCATATGGGTGTTTTTTTCTAACGTGGTTAATAATATTATTAAGATCCCCTTTTTTGACAACTGTTTCTATCCTTATTTCATCAACATCTGAAACTTTATCTTTATCACCGGCAAAAGGGTTTGACAAATCGCCAGGTTTAAATGTTCCTTTGCCTTTATTTCTGAATGTACAGTTTGTATAAGTATCTATTGCTCCGGCGTTTGTTTCAAAGATTGCATTAAGTACCGCCTGCTCATATTCAACGGGAACATTTATGACTAATTTATATAGCTCGGATTCCATGCCTGGGCACAAAACTTTTAATTTTTTAAGACCTATTTTATTAGCGAGGATATCGTTTATCCCGTTTTTTACGCAATCCAGATTTGTGTGGGCAGCAAAAATTGCCAGGTTGTTACAAACAGCCTTGTTTATCAATGCCCCCTCAGGCGTGGAAAAATCTATTGAAGACAAGGGCTTAAACAGTAAGGGATGATGAACAATTAAAAGGTCGGCCTTTTCTTCACATGCCAAATTAACTACTTCGGGAGTCGGGTCGAGGGCAACCATAATATTTGCTATTTCACTTTCCCCTTGCCCTATCTGCAACCCTGAATTGTCCCAGTTCTTTGCAAGATATAAAGGTGCAATACTTTCCATTATATCTATTATATCATTTAAGGTTGCTTTCATAAAATAATAAGGCAAATCACAAAAAAAAGGCGTGGTACTGTAAAATAACCACGCCTTGATAGTAGTATTGATTTAGGGCAAAGCAAAATCATCCATTTTCTGTCATCTCTATACACATATTTTTAAAAATGGGCCCGCCTGGAATCGAACCAGGGACCTACCGGTTATGAGCCGGTGGCTCTGCCAGCTGAGCTACAGGCCCAGAAAAATAGTTGCTGCCTAAACAAGACATTTGTAAAAAAAATTTATTTTTGTCCAATTTGATCTTACAGGGCAAAATTGAACCTTTTTTCAAATGCCTTTAAGTAAAATTGTAAATTAACTTCAAAAAGATTTTTTTGTCAAGCATCAATAAAACTTTTTAATTTTCGACTTCTTGTGGGATGCCTTAATTTCCTTAATGC
>Ga0190313_1000784_pt1 | contig 17982 bp, 20 predicted proteins | sample 4870071011_MG_FD_169989 | JGI IMG/M metagenome (GOLD analysis project Ga0190313, IMG submission 169989) | Hydrothermal vent sediment bacterial communities from Southern Trench, Guaymas Basin, Mexico - 4870-07-10-11_MG | ecosystem: Environmental > Aquatic > Marine > Hydrothermal vents > Sediment ...
GCATAAATCCCTACCCCGAAAAACCAGGCAAAAACAAGGTCCCTCACAAGACCGAAAATGCGGCTGATAAAAGTAGAAGCGCTGACTATGCCGGCAGCTTTGGTCATTCGGGAATTTTCAGACATAAAAATATTTTAGACATTATTGGCCTGTATATGTCAAGGGTCAAGTTCTAAAGAAATTTTTTGTTTAAATCCAAAAATACTTGCTTTTTTTACCCATAGTTCTTATCTATACATCTATAATTATGAGACTTTTTAAATCTATCCTGAAATCATGTTAAATAATAACCGGAAATTTCCCCAGGTTTGGGCTGAGATAGATCTTAATGCTGCTGCATATAATGTGCGTGAATTAAGACGAATAACAGATCATAATGCCATCCTCATGGCTGTTGTAAAGGCAAATGCGTACGGCCACGGCATGATCGAAATCGCACAGACAGCTCTTGCAAACGGCGCTGAAATGCTTGGTGTAGCAAGGCTTGACGAAGGCATAAAAATAAGAAAAACCGGCATTAAAACGCCTGTCCTGATTTTTGGGCATACCCCCTGCGAGCTCGCTCAAAAACTCTTGGAATTTGATTTAATTCAAACCGTATCTTCATTGGATTCAGCAGTTCAACTGTCAGAAATTGCCTCTTTAAATAAAAAAAAAATCAGGGTTCACCTGAAAGTGGATACAGGAATGGGCAGGCTTGGTATTTTACCACCGGGTATGCTGCCTGATTTTAACATTTCTAAAGATAAGGTTTCCTGCAATCGGGCATTAACAGATGTTAAAGCCATGGCGATGCTTCCTGGTCTTGAGCTTGAAGGTATATATACGCACTTTGCCACAGCAGATTATCTGGATAAGAGCTATGCAAGAAGGCAGTTTAAAATTTTAATAGATTTTATTGAGATGCTGTATAAAGAGAGGATAGAGTTTAAATTAAAGCATGCTGCAAACAGTGCGGCTATTATTGATATGCCGGAAACACATCTTGACATGGTTCGCGCAGGGATTGCAATTTATGGTTTATACCCCTCCGACAATGTTGATAAAACAGGTATTGCTCTTAAACCTGCAATGTCATTTAAAACCAGAATTGTTTATCTTAAAAAAGTTCCGGCAGGGTTTAAAGTCAGTTATGGATCAACTTACACCACTAAAGCTCCAACAACTATTGCCACCATATCTGCAGGATATGCCGATGGCTTGAATCGGCTTTTGTCATCAACAAAAGGGCGTGTTCTTATACGGGGCGTTACAGCCCCTATAATAGGCCGTATATGCATGGACCTCACCATGGTCGATGTTGGCCAAATCCCTGAAGTTAAAATTAACGATGAGGTAGTAATTTTCGGCACCCAGGGAGATGCATCCATAACAGTTGATGAGATTGCATTGAAGTTAAAGACCATTAATTATGAAGTGGTATCGACTATTACAGACAGAACAAAAAGAATATATACAGGTTTAAAATCGTAACGGAGAAAATTATATATGGAAAGCCAAATGATTCCTGTTTCTATTAATGACAAATTCCAGTTTTCATGTTCTAAAGAGGCTCCCTGCTTTAATGAGTGCTGCAGAGATTTAAACCAGTTCTTAATGCCCTATGATATTTTGAGGTTAAAGAACGGAATGAAAATTTCTTCAGAAGAATTTTTAGGAAAATACACTTTGCGGCATACAGGTCCTGAAACCGGACTGCCCGTAGTTACTCTGAAACCGGATACGGCAGATCAATCAAAACAATGCCCCTTTGTTACACCTGAAGGATGCCGCGTTTATGAAGACCGTCCTTCTTCCTGCAGGATGTATCCACTTGCGCGCATGATATCCAGATCCAGAGAAACAGGTGAAATTACTGAACATTATGCACTGTTAAAAGAGCCCCACTGTTTTGGCTTTGGCAGGGGTGAACCTGAAACAGTTAAAGAATGGATTAAGAGCCAGGGGATTACTCTCTATAATGAAATGAACGACAAGCTGATAGAGATTATCAGCCTGAAAAACAGGGTTTTACCTGGCCCCCTTGACATGAAAGCAGGCTCTCTTTTTTTTATGGCATGTTATAATCTTGATGCATTCAGGTCGCATATTTTAAATAATGGGATGCCGGAAGGTTTTAATCCGGATTATATGGATGAAGCAGTAAATGATGATGTAAAACTGTTGGATCTCGGTTATCAATGGATAAAATTTGTGCTTTTTGGAAAAGTATAAAGAAGAAATAACGCACGAACGGAAAACAGCAATTTTTATTCAACAGCCTGTTACAAATTTCAAGTAAAATAATTTTTAATGCGCAATATAATACATGTAATTTTGTAATACATGTATTATATAACAACCTGCCAAGAGAAAAGTAAACTGATGAAAATAAAAAATAAGGTTGCACTGGTACTTGGGGGTATCAAGGGAATAGGGAAGGGTATTGGGCTTGCCCTTGCCGAGGAGGGGGCAAAAGTTGCCCTGAACTATTTTGACTGGGAAGAGAGCCTTGACGAGTGTAGGCGTGATTTTGAAAGCACAGGAAAAGAATATCTGATTGCCAGGACAAATCTGCTTGATACAAAAAAAATACCGCAACTTATAAAAAAAGTTATTGATCGGTTCGGTCGTCTCGATATTCTGATAAATAATATTGAACGTGGAGGATGGCCAGTTGTCCACGGAGAGTATGTTCAGGATCAGTGGGATCTTGAAATGGCCACCACACTTCGCGCAAAAAGATGGATTTTCGATTCAGCCATTAAATACCTTGAGGCATCAGGTGACGGAGTCGTAATAAATTTTTCTTCCATTGCAGGTATAACAGGCAGATCAGGTCCTGCATCATTAATATTTAACGAAGGATATTCTGCTGCAAACCGCGGAATATCTCTGCTCACTGAAACATGGGCACGGATTGGAGCGCCGGAAATCCGGGTTAATGAAATCATGTTAGGTTTTTTTGAAACCAGGCATGGAGAAAAAACCAGGGGCTGGGGGCTCCTCACTGAAGCTCAAAAAAAAGCCCTTATTGAACATACCCTGCTCCAGCGGGCAGGTGCAATTGATGATGTTGTAAAGGCCGTAAAATTTATAATCAAAGATGCTCCCTATATGACGGGCAGTATTCTTCGCCTTGATGGAGGATATGTTTTAGGGGGGGAAAAGGTTCTGCCCATGCCTGAACCTGATAAGTCTTTAAATTAAGAATCAACACTATTTGAGCTTAAAAAGAGGAGAAAAATCCATTATGAAAAAAAAGTCTGTTTTTGTAATAATTATAATTTTTTTTATATTCTTTTGCCACAGCTCTTTTGCCGGTACTCAGGACCAGGATTTTGTTTATTTAAAAAACGGGGATGTTATTAAGGGAGAGATAATTAAGCTGGACACCACTAATGTTATTATAAAAACAGATACAGGTACTAAAACCTTTAAATTTACAGATGTTTATACAATTTCCAAAGACAAAATTGATGAAAACAGTTATGAATTAATTAAAGCGAAAAATGGTAAAGTAAAAAATCTTGTTCAAATGCATACATTGGGGATAGGCGCAGAGAGTTCCCATATAAAATATAACGAACCGGGCGTGATGGAGCAGAAGGGTTACATGTATGGCATTAACGGTTTTTATGCATATCATAATAATTTCATGCTCAAAACAGATATCAGGTACAGCCAGGGCGAGGTCGATTATAAAAGCAATGGAACCGGCAAAATAAATAATATAGATGATTATATTTTTGAAGTCAGGGGGCTGGCAGGTTATGATTTTGAACTGTCCTGCAAAGAATTTATTACACCATATATCGGTTTTGGCTACAGATACCTAAACGATGATATGTCAGGAAAACAGTCATCAACGGAGGCTTTGGGTTACGAAAGAGAATCATTTTACTACTACATTCCCATTGGTTTTGAAGCCGTCAGCAGATTAGACACAAGATGGTCTGTTACAGTAAAACTGGAGTATGACTATTTTTTTGACGGTAAACAGAAAAGCAGGCTAAGTGACGCTGGAGGTGACGATATAACTTCTGACCAGTATGACGGCTACGGCATGAGAGGTTCCATAAAAATATTATATGATTATTCATATGCAAAAATTTCATTTGAACCTTTTATAAATTATTGGAGCATAGATGAATCTGCACTTGATATATTTTTTATCGACGATAATATATACTTTGGATACGAACCTGATAACAGATCAACTGAAATCGGCATGAGGGTAATTTTTGAATATTAAATTTTAGGAACCTGGACGAAATAACGTCCAAGTTCCTAACCGAACCCCACTGAAACTCTTCAATAAAACGCATAAAATCATAGACCTCCCCATTCTTTCCATTATTTCCTGGTTCTATCAATTTTCTTCTGACTATGTAATTTAGTTCATATTTTCTCCTGAATTATGTAATCCATGTTATACCTTTTGGAACACCTAAAAAACCATTTAATTGGTATCTGATTGATTTATTTGAATTTTTTGCAAAATATAATATGTGGCATGTAAGTTGCTAACAAGCTTAATAATGTCAGTATAATTCTATTTGAATAATATGATTACGAATTTACCATCTTATTAATATGACTGGTAATCTTTTTATTAAAAAACACAGAAATTATAAGAAAAGATGAGATATCCGCTATCAAGAGGAGAAAATACCATTATGGAAAAAAAGTTTTTACCTTTAATAGTTATAATTTTTTTTATATTTTTCTGCCACACCTCTTTTGCCGGTGTTCAAGAGCATACCTGGGCAATAGGTACGGAGATTTCGCATATAAACTATAAAGAACCGGGTCTCATGGAGCAGAAGGGTTACATGTATGGTATTAACGGTTTTTACGCATATCATAATAATTTTATGCTCAAAACGGATATCAGGTACAGTCAGGGCGAGGTGGATTATAAAAGCAATGGAACCGGCAAAATGAATAATATAGATGATTATATTTTTGAAGTCAGGGGGCTGGTCGGTTATGATTTTAAACTGTCCTCCAAAGAATTTATTACACCATATATCGGTTTCGGATACAGATACTTAAACGATGATATGTCTGGAAAGCAGACATCAACGGGGCATTGGGGTTACGGAAGAGAATCGTTTTACTACTACATTCCCATTGGTTTTGAAGCGGTCAGCAGGTTAGACAGCAAATGGTCTGTTACAGTAAAATTAGAGTATGACTATTTTCTTGACGGCAAACAAAAAAGCAAACTAAGTGATGCTGATTCCGGATATAATAATATAAAAAATGACCAGGATGGCGGCTACGGCATCAAGAGTTCCATAAAAATTTTGTATGATTATTCATCAGTAAAAATTTCATTTGAACCTTTTATAAATTATTGGAGCATAGATGAATCTGATTCTGAGTTAAAAGAATTCAATGGTGTTTCAACCGGTTATTATGGCTATGAACCTGATAACAGGTCAACTGAAATCGGCATGAGGTTGATTTTTGAATATTAAATATTTTTATATCGGATGAATATCCGACGGCATTAAAGCAAGATAGATATTTTTTGTTTCATTAATGTCCATCTTGAACAAGGCGCTCTTTGTAAGAAGGGTTTTAAAAATCAGCCCTCCGGCTTTTGCTGAAATTTCACAAAAAGGTCCTTTATCGGTTATGGCAGTTATTTTGCCTTGAAAAACATTTAAACCGTTTTCTGAAATTTTTTCCTTCATGATCATAATATCTTCAGGCCGGATGGCAATGAATTTTTTATCTTTGTTGCATGAAGCATTCAGATTTAGATCAAGACCGTCTAATATGGCCTTGCCATTGTTAAAAGTTGCCGGGAAAATATTTTTCATGCCGACAAATTTTGCCACAAACATGGTGGCGGGCTGTTTAAAAATTTCGGCAACCGTACCAGTCTGCTCAATTTTTCCATTCTTGATAACTGCAGCCCTCTGCCCGAGATATGCGGCTTCTGTAAAATCATGGGTTACCATCAAAAATGTAATTTCTGATTTTTCATGAAGCTTTTTTAAAATATTGCGGATATCCTCCCTGAAATTAGGATCAAGGGCTGACAAAGGTTCATCGAGAAGCAGCAGGGAAGGTTTTACTGCCAGAGCCCTTGCCAGGGCAATCCTCTGTTTTTCCCCCCCGCTTAAATTGGTTATCATACGGGTCGCAAGATGCTCGAGACCAAGGAGCCCCATGAGCGATTCTACCCATTTCATGGAATTATTAGATTTTGATTTGTGGTAACGCAACCCGAATGTTATATTATCCATAACAGATAAATGGGGAAAAAGAGAGTAGTCCTGATACATGATTCCTATTCCCCTTTGTTCAGGCGCAAGTTTTGTAATATCTTTCCCTTTAACCTTAATACTTCCACCGGTTATCTGACGTATGCCTGCAATAGCCTCTAAAATCAGAGTTTTTCCCGATCCTGTTGGCCCCAAAAAAATAAAAAATTCACCATCTTTAATGGAAAGATTTATATTGTCGATAGTAAAGCCCGGCAGTTTGATACAAAGATTTTCTATTTTAATCATATGCTTTTTTTAAAAGAAAAAATTCTAAGAAGAATAAATAAAACAAGGGATATAAATATCAGCCATACAGCCACAGGCTGGGAATATTTCATGCCATAGGCGGTAAAACGTTCATAGATCATCACTGGCGCTATCATAGGGTGGTATGCAACTATTACAACTGCTCCGAATTCACTGATTGCCCTGGCGCAGCACATTATTGTTCCGGTAAGAATTGAGCGCCATGCAAGGGGAAGTGTAATGCGCAAAAAAGTTTCGGTTGATGATGCGCCCAGGCTCCTTGACACATTTTCCAGCCTTACGGGGATTGCTTCAAACCCTGCCTTGACAATATTTATATAAAACGGCATGCCTACGAAGGTTAAAACAACGACTATTCCTGTAACAGTTCCCATGATCTGCACGCCTATCTCGTGCAAAAAATGTCCCATCCAGTGATTTTTCCCTGCAAGCCCCAGGATCGCAATTCCCACAACAGGATGGGGTATCATTATGGGAAGATCTATTATGCTTTCAATAAATTTTTTTCCGAAAAAATTATTTCTTGCGAGAAGATAGGCAAACGGGGTTCCGATTATAATGGAAATTAAAGCAGCCATGCCGGAAGTAAAGATACTCAGCATTATTGAACGGAAAACGTCCGGATCACAGATAGACTCTTTAAGGTCGTGCATTGAAGGCTGTCTGATCATCTCTATCAGGGGTAGAAGTATGAATACTACTACTGTAAAGCTGCAAAAGATAGTTATATAAAACAGGGGATCTGAATGTTTTATCTTTTTCATGCTTGAATCATTCGGCTTCAACCCTGTTTTGCAGGGATGCTGGCAGTAAACTCTTCATCTTTTTATCTAAGACCAGAGATGGGATAATAGCAGGCTGGCCCATATTTTTTAAAATTTTGAGTCCGCCGTCAGGATCGAGGAGATATTCGATAAATGCCCGGGCAGCTTCAGGGTTAGGGCAGTCCTTAATAATTGTAATGCCGTATGTGCACGATTTTCCGTTTCGAATAATCCAGGTTCCGGGTTTTTTCCCTGTAACTTTTACACTTGCCTGACTGTAAAAATCATCCTTTTGATAACTGCCAAGGTTGATATCATCCGGCAGCGTGATGTATTTAAGCTTGTGCTGAACTGCAACGGAAAGATATTCCCAGGCATAGTCCATATTTCCGGTCTTAAGCAAAGAGACCAGCTCCACTGATTTTGGCCGAATATTTTTTTTTGGTCTGTTTGCAATTAACCGTTCATAAAGACCCGGCAGATTATAATATTTTTCCGCAAGCTGCAGCACCATAAGACTGCGGTAACCGCAGGGATCAAGATTGGGGTCGGCATGCCCCCAGATAACACCCTTTTTTTTGAGAATTTTATACCAGTTATCTGAATTTATCTCATCTGCAAAACTGCTTTTGTCCGTATAGCATAAAACCATCCGGTTGGTTGCAAAACGTATGTTCCAGCTTGCATATTCAGGTATTAAAACATTATCAATAATCTTGAAATCAGCCGAAGCCATTATATCAGTGGGTCTTTGCAGCTCTGAGATCATTCGCGCCATCTTTGTACTGCCGCCTGCCTCGCGCAGTATGTCTACTTTCGGGTGTTTTGCCTCAAAAATTTTCTCCATTTTTGCAAAGGGAACCGTAAGACTTCCTGCATGGAATATTATTAATTTCCCTTTTATTTGGGCACACATAGAAGCTGTGGGGAAAATGCCCAAAATTAAAAATATAAAAACTGCTGATTTAATAAATTTCTTTACTCTTTTCATTTTCCTTTTTCTCCACCTGTTTGGGAAAAACCATTTTTCCGCACAAACTCAGATCATATCCTTCAAATTTTTCAGCAATTTTTTTAAACTCAGGCTCATGAAGAAGCCCTAAAAAAAGCTGCACCCCCTGCTCAAAAAAATGTTCCTTTAAAATAAGCAGATCATAACGTTCCCAGACAAGAGGAATAAAATCGAGACCTAAAAGTGATGCCACCGCCTTAATTGCAAGACCTGCATCTGCTCTGCCGGATAAAATTTCCAGTCCGACATCCATGTGGCTTCTTAATTCTTTGCCATAACCTTTAATCCCTGTGGACTCTATTCCTGCCTTTTCAAATTTTTTGTCTAACAAAAGACGCGTGCCGGTTCCTTGTGGCCGGTTTGCTATCTTAACTTTAGGTTTGCCCAGATCTGAAACAGAAAAAATCTTTTCAGGATTTCCTTTGGCCACAAGCAGACCCTGCTGTCTTCTGCAAAAATTAACAAGAACAGGCGATGCCGGCTCACTGGACACAAAATCAAAGTTATACTCTTTTTCATCCTCCTGGAGAAGATGGCTTGATGCAATATGACACAGATCTTTGTTTACCGCCCTGATTCCTCCCATGCTTCCCAGATTACCGAAAACAGCCACATGGTCAGGATAGGTTTTGTTAAAAATAGAGATAAGTCTTTCCAGCAGGATATCATTGCTGCCGATGATAATAAGAAGACCATGATAAGCAGGAAGAGGCTGGGTTGGTTCAGGATAGTTTGTGGTTTTATTCTCCAGCCATTTTTCCACAAGATGTCTCGGGAAAAGCCATTTGCCTGTTACCTTGGTGGCAGGCAGCCCCTTTTCCGATATAAGCGAATAAACCATTTTTTCGTTTATATTCAAAAAATGTGAAACCTCTTTTGTGCTGAGCAAACTCTTTTTTTCCATGCTTTTATCACCCCTTTTTGGGATAATATTAAAGCATCTTTGTGATTGAGACTCAATATTATTTTTATTATTTAGTTCCTTTATCTTTTTTCAATAACCTGCCATGGATATTATCAAATCCTCCGTTTGACATAATCAGCACAAGGTCACCCGATTTTGCAATTTTTTGGATATAATCAATAATAGCTGTTGTGTCAGTAAAATAAAAGGCATTTAGACCTCTTTTTTTTAAATCATCCACAAGCTTTTTTGATGAAAAACGATCATTCTCAGGAATTTTGCTAAGCAGGGGCGGTTTTCGAATACATATAATATCAGCATGATCAAAAGATAAGGGATATATGTTTTGAAATATTTTTCGCATGCTGGAATTGGTTCGTGGTTCAAAAACAGCAATAACTCTTCCTTCGGGAAAGTATGGTTTTACTGCCCTGACTGTCTCCCTGACCGCTGTGGGATGATGGGCAAAATCATCCATGATGGTGACACCATCTATGATACCCCTTACTTCCTGGCGTCTTTTGATCCCTTTAAATGTTTCCAGGGCAGTCCCGATGATCTCTTTGTCTATGCTTAGATCGTTTGCCACTGCAACTACTGATAATATATTTAAAAGATTATGTCTGCCCATGAGTTTTGTTTTAAATGTGCCGAAATATTTGCCGCTTTTTAAAACATCGAATTTTGTCCAGGGCGGTTTTATTGCAACAGAACCGAGACTCCAGAAGGCATTTGCACCATATGTGAATATGCGGCAGTTCGTTTTTTCCTTTATAATCTGCCTGACATTATTATCTTCACTGCAGGCAAAAAGACTGCTTTTTTCAGGCAGCCGAAAGATTAAAGAGTCAAAAGTTTTATTAACATGATTTATGTCTGTAAATATATCGGCATGGTCAAATTCAACGCTGGTAAGAACAGTCATAAGAGGTTTATAATGGAAAAATTTAGCCCCTTTATCAAAAAAAGCGGTATCGTATTCATCCCCCTCTATTACCACATACCCGCCACGGCCGTACCTGTAATTACTATTGAAATTATTTAATATGCCTCCGATAATAAAAGAAGGGTCAAGTTTCCCCTTATATAATACCCATGCAAGGATAGAGGAAGTTGTTGTTTTACCGTGTGTTCCTGTAATAAGCAGAGCCTTTTTTCCCCCGGCAATAAATCTGTTGACGGCCTGGGGCATTGAACAAAAATTCAGCCCCATTTTATTTGTTGTTAAGACTTCCACATTGTCTTTTCTTACGGCGTTTCCCACAACAACAAGATCGGTTTCAGGTGAAATGTTTTTTTCGTTAAACCCGTCAAATATTTTAATCCCTTTATTTTCTATAAAAGTACTCATTGGCGGATAGATGCTTTTGTCGGAACCTGTTACCTCAAACCCCATATCCTTGAACATACATGCCAAAGCTCCCATGCCTGTTCCGCAAATTGCAATAAGGTGTATCTTTTTTACCATATCCGGGATGAAATTTTTTGTTAGATCAAACATATGACTCCTTGAAATTCATAAAATAAACAAACAAAGTTCTTTCTTGTGCTAAAAATTGATTCCTGTTATTAAAAGCCGAAACTTTTATTTTATATATGGGGGTTATTAATGACAATCAGCCAAGAATTACTTAATATAATGGCCTGCCCGAAATGTAAAGGCGATATACATCTGAATGAACAGGAAGACGGCCTGATATGTGATAACTGCAAGTTGTTATATGAAATCAGAGATGATATACCGATTATGCTGATTGAAGAGGCAAAACCCTTACACAAAGTGGGGAAATAGCAGTGTCGTTAAAATGAGCATAATTAACCATTCCAAACCCGCCAAACTGATTATAGGGCTTTTTATGCAGAGAAAAGAGCTTTTTAAGCCCGCTGCAAAAGAGCTTATTGAAAAATTTGGGGATGCTGATATCATAAGCCCCTGGTTTTCCTTTGATTATACAGATTATTATGAACCAGAGATGGGCGCTCCCTTATACAGGCGTGTTTTGTCATTTAAAAAAAATATACGTCAGAGCTCGCTTTCAAAGATTAAGATTATTACCAATAATCTTGAATTAAAATATTCAGAAAACGGCAGACGCAGGATCAATATTGATCCGGGTTATATGCTTTTGGAACGATTTGTTCTTGCAACCGGCAAGAATTATTCCCACAGAATTTATATTGGAATGGGTGTTTATGCTGACTTAACACTCATATATCAAGGCGGCGGTTATCGAAAACTGCCATGGACATACCCTGATTATGCGGCACCGGATATGATCATGTTTTTAGAATCAGTGCGTAAAAAATACAGGTTTGATTTGATAGGGAGCGATTTGAATGATTAAAAGCATGACAGCATTTGCAGCAGATGAATCAACAGAGGGCAGTGTTTCGGTTTTTACGGAAATAAGGTCTTATAACAGCAGGTATCTTGATATAGCGCTGCAGGTTCCCCGGGTTTATATGTGCCTGGAAAATAGAATAAAGGAGCTGGTTTCAAAAAAAATATTTCGCGGCAGAGTTGAAATTAAGCTCATCATAAAAAATGATGCTGATGAGGCAAGTAACTTTGAAGTTAATTTGCCAAAAGCCCATGCATACCAGAGGGCTTTGAAGCAGTTGAATAACGATTTAAACCTGAGCTCTGATGAAGGAATAAACATTGGAATGATTCTTGGTGCAGAGGGGATAGTTAAACCCGCCCTGATTGAAACAGACACGGAGAGTCTATGGCCGATTATCAGCAAAAGTATAGAAAGAGCAGCAGATCTGCTTTATATAATGAGAAACCAGGAAGGGGAGTATATTTGTCAGGATTTTAAAACCCGCCTTGATTATATAGAAAAAAATATTGAAGAAATAGAAAACAAAACCAAAGGCATTTTAGACTTATATCAGGAGCGCTTAACAAAACGTATTATAAATTTAACTAAAGGCATTGTTGAGATTGATCCGGTTCGTATTGCACAGGAAGCAGCCATACTTGCCGACAAGAGTGATGTTTCCGAAGAGATTCTCAGAGTCAAAAGCCATATTAAACAGTTCCGCATATTTATGGATTCCCAGGAGCCTGCAGGAAGAAAACTTAACTTCCTATTGCAGGAATTTAACAGGGAATTTAATACTATCGGGTCTAAAACGGATAAGGCAGCCATTTCACATATGGTTGTGGATATTAAATCTGAGCTGGAAAAGCTCAGAGAGCAGGTACAAAATGTGGAATAAATTGGCTTAGCTATAAAATAAACTTCATCAGGATGGTAATATGGAACACAATTTGTTGAACATAGGATTTGGAGGTTCAGTAGTGGCAGAAAGGGTTGTTGCAATTGTATCCCCGAATTCAGCCCCCATGAAACGTCTGAAGGATAAGGCTAAAGAAGAAAAGCGGCTTATTGATGCCACCCATGGCAGAAAAACCCGCTCAATAATAATCATGGATAGCAATCATGTGATTCTTTCCGCAATCCAGACTGAAACAATTTCAAACCGTTATATTATTCTTAATAATTTATAAAACGGTTTATGGTGAATAGTTAAAGATGGGAAAAAACGAAAAAAAGCAGGGGACTGTTTTTATAATTTCAGCTCCTTCAGGAGCAGGCAAAACAACTCTTTGCAATCTGGTTTGTGACAGGTTTAAGAGTATTGTTTATTCAGTGTCCTACACCACAAGAAAGCCAAGGCCGGGTGAACTTGACGGAAAGGATTATCATTTTGTTTCTGCTGATGTTTTTAAAAAAATGATAAAAGAGGATGGATTTGCAGAGTGGGCTGAAGTTTACGGAAATTTTTACGGCACTTCTCTGGAACTTATTAATAAAAGTTTAACTTCAGGCAAAGATATTCTTTTTGATATTGACGTTCAGGGCACAATTCAGCTCCTTGAAAAATATCCTGACAGTATAACTGTTTTTATTATGCCTCCTTCCATAGATAAGCTGAAAGAACGTCTGGAATCAAGGGGCGCAGATGACAGCCAAACTATTTTAAGACGGATTGAAAGCGCTGACAACGAGATAAAGAAAAAGAATATCTATAAACACATTATTATTAATGACATACTGGATGATGCAGTTAAAGATTTGATGGAGATTATTGAAAAACATCACAGACCAAAGGCAGTGAAATTTGGATAAAGTTAAAACTGAAGTACTCTACGGAATACATCCTGTTTTCGAAGCTCTAAGCGCTGGAAGGAGAGAAATCAGGCAGATTTTTCATGTAAAGGATAACAGCCCCCATGGCAGGCTGAAAGATGTGGTTTTGCTGGCCGAAAAACTGAATATTCCTGTAAAAAAGATTATGCAAAAAGAGCTTGAAACATTTACGGGCACAAAGCAGCATCAGAATATAGGCGCAAGTGTAAGCAGATATCCCCTTGTTGACCTTGAAGGTATTATCCGGAAGGAAAATAAAAAATCAGAAGACGGTTTTCTTCTTCTCCTGGATAATATAATAGATCCCCATAATCTTGGAGCTCTGGTAAGAACAGCACTGTGTGTTGGAATAAACGGAATTATTATCACAAAGGATCGCTCTGCAGCTCCCACACCTGCAGTGTCCAAAGTTTCAGCAGGCGCACTTGAACATGTTTATATGGCATGTGTAACAAACATGGTTCAGGCAATCAAGATGCTGAAGAAAGAAGGATATTGGATTGCAGGAACGGATATTAAGGCCAAAACTTCTCTTTTTTCAAGCAGTCTGACCGGCCCCCTTGCCATAGCCATAGGGGGAGAAGAAAAAGGGCTTAGGCCCCTTGTAAAAAAAAACTGTGATTTTCTTGTCTCAATTCCGCAAAGTGTCATGATAAATTCTTTGAACGCTTCAGCATCAGGAGCTGTTGTTATGTACGAAGCATTCAGGCAGCGTCAATTTATAATAACAAAAAAAGGAAGTAATCTTTAATGGAAGGTAAAGCAAAGATAGTATTAAATGATGACGGAACATTGATTGTCCCTGAATATCCGATTATCCCTTTTATAGAAGGTGACGGAATCGGGCCGGATATCTGGAATGCAACAAAAAGAATAATTGATCATGCTGTAAATACAGCATACGGATCTGCAAGAAAGATCCAATGGCTTGAAGTTCCGGCAGGAGAAAAGGGCCATAAACTGACAGGAGAGTGGCTGCCTGAAAAAACTCTTGCCGCAATAAAGGAGCATGTGGTGGCAATAAAAGGCCCTTTGACTACCCCTGTGGGTAAAGGGATAAGGAGCCTTAATGTTGCAATACGTCAGGAACTTGATCTTTATGCATGTATAAGGCCTGTGAAGTATATTGATGCTGTTCCCAGCCCCATGAAAAATCCTGAAAAGGTTGATATGGTAATATTTCGTGAAAATACGGAAGATGTTTATGCCGGCATTGAATGGGAATCAGGAAGTGATGAGGCAAATCAGGTTATACAGTTTCTCCAGGAAAAAATGGGCGCCAGGATTCCTGAAAACGCAGGCATAGGAATTAAGCCCATAAGCGCAAAAAATACAAAGAGACTGGTGGCAAGAGCCATTACTCATGCAATTGAAAAAAAATTATCCAGCGTAACCCTCATGCATAAAGGTAATATAATGAAGTTTACCGAAGGCGCTTTCAGTAAATGGGGCTACGAGATTGCCAAAGAAGAATTTGGGAACAAAACAATAACCGAGCAGGAACTGTTTGATAAATATAACGGTAAAATACCCGAAGGGAAGGTTGTGATAAAAGACCGCATAGCAGACATGCTTTTTCAGCAGGTACTGCTAAGGCCTGAGGAGTACCAGGTAATAGCAACACCCAACCTTAATGGAGATTACATCTCTGATGCGCTTGCAGCACAGGTCGGTGGGCTTGGAATGGCGCCGGGGGCAAATATCGGTGATAAATGCGCTGTTTTTGAAGCAACCCACGGAACAGCTCCCAAATATGCGGGTCTTGACAAGGTGAATCCCGGTTCATTAATTCTTTCCGCCACAATGATGCTTGAACATATAGGGTGGACAGAAGCTTCAGCTTTAGTGCATAAGGCACTTCAGGAAACAATCAAAGACGGTACGGTAACATATGATCTGGCCCGTCAGATAAAAGGTTCGAGAGAGATAAAGTGTTCGGAGTTTGCAGACAAAATCATAGAAAAGATGGCGTAGGCTTAATTAGTTTCTTAGGCTCTGCTGTAATGGCTGTTGAAAATGCCATTTATCCACCAAAATGCCTGGTTTGCAAAGCTTTTTTTAAGCAAAGCAGGCATAATAATAAGATCTGTGATTTGTTAGAAGAGATTAAGTCAGGGCTATCCAGGCAAAAAGAGCCGGCGGAATCGGCTGATCCTTTTGCTGTATTTAATTCTTTTCCCTTTAAACGGCTGATGTCTCCGTTTTTATGCCCTGCATGCTCTGCAGATTTTTTAGAGGTTGAATCTCCACTCTGTTTAATCTGCGGCATTATGTTTAAAAGCCGTGAATACGAAGATCATGTTTGCGGGAGATGTATTAAATCACCAAAAAAGTTTGGCATGGCGCGAGCCGCAGGTATCTATGGCAATAAGCTTAAACCGGCTGTTCACAGCTTTAAGTATAATGGAAAGATTCAGCTTGCAAAGCCTTTTGGGATACTTTTATTTCTCACTTTTATTAAATACTGGCATAATAAAAAGATTGATATTATTATACCGGTTCCCTTGCATAAAAAAAGATTAAGAGTCCGCGGGTTTAATCAGGCTTTTTTTCTTGTTAAAGACTGGAAGAAAACAGCTCGATTATTAAATATGGATTTTGATAATATCCATATTGACAACAAAACTTTTATTAGACACAAATGGACGGAACCCCAGGCAGGGCTTGGAATAAAACAGCGTATGAATAATATTAAAAATTCTTTTAAAGTAGTTGATGCTTCTAAGATTTTTGGAAAAGAAATACTTCTTGTTGATGATGTTTATACTACCGGTGCAACTTTAGATGAATGTGCAGGGGTTTTGCTGAAAGCCGGAGCCAAAAATGTGGATGCGCTTACTCTTGCCAGAACTATGTAAAGTCAAAAACGAGAAAAAACATGAAATTTTCAGCAGGAATAGTTCAGTTCGACGTGAGAACCGGAGAGCTGGAATTAAACATGGAGCATGCATTTGCAGGGCTTTGCAGGCTTGGTGAACAAGGAGCCGGACTTGCTGTGCTGCCGGAGATGTGGTCATCCGGGTTTGATAATAAAAATTTAAAGGCTCATGCTGCAAAAACAGATGCTGTATTAAAAAAAATTGCTGAAATTGCATTAAAATATAATATGATAATAGCAGGCTCCATGCCGGAAATTTCTGAAGGAAATATCTATAATACCCTCTATGTTATCAACACGGACGGAACTCTTTCAGGCTCCTACAGGAAAATCCATCTGTTTTCACTCACAAATGAGCCAAAGTACTTCTCCAGGGGTACAAAGGCTGTTGTGTGCGAGACGTCTCTGGGCAGAGTCGGCCTTATGACATGCTACGATTTAAGGTTTCCCGAGCTTTGCCGTTCACTTGCCCTGCAGGGTGCGAAGATTATCATAATTTCTGCCCAGTGGCCATCTGCAAGAATTGGGCACTGGAATGCACTGATTAAAGCAAGGGCCATTGAAAACCAGATTTTTATTGTGGCTGCCAACCGCTGTGGAAAAGATAAATACATTGAATTCGGGGGCTGTTCCCAGATTGTTTCACCATGGGGAAATTTAACTGCAATCTCAGAAGATAAACCATGCATGCTCAAAGCAGAAATAGATCTTCGTGAGATATCCGAATTTAGAAATACTGTTCCATGTTTGAGCGAAAGGGTTCCTGAAGCATATGTTATCAAAAATTCTTAAACTTGATGCCCTGGTAAATTTGATTAAAAAGGAGAAAAAAGCCGGAAAACAGGTTGTTTTTACAAACGGCTGCTTTGATATTATGCATGCAGGTCATGTCAGATATCTTGATGCTGCGAGATCCAAAGGGGATCTTCTTGTTGTTGGATTAAATTCGGATGAATCTGTAAAAATTATCAAGGGAAGTAAAAGGCCTGTGGTTTTGCAAAAATTCAGGGCACAGGTTCTTGCAGGTTTGCAGTCAGTTGATTATATCACTATCTTTAATGAACCTGATCCCTTAAAATTGATCATGGCGGTTAATCCTGATGTTTTAGTAAAGGGGGCGGACTGGGATGCTGATAATATTATCGGCGCTGACTTTGTAAAGTCAAACCACGGAAAGGTTGTGACGATCCCCCTTGTGCAGGACATATCAACCACCAATATAATAAAAAAAATTTTGCGTCTGTATGCTTAGAAACGGGGCATTTTGATTAAAAAAGAGAAAAACGGGATTTCTTTTTTGCAATTTCCTGATCTTGCCAAATTTTCAGAAATAGACCATAAGATATTTACAAGGGATGGGGGGCATAGCGAGGGCCCGTACAAAAGTTTGAATGTCAGCTTTAATGTTGGTGATAAACCGGACATAGTCAAATTAAACAGAAGATTGATTTCAAACAGTTTTGATTCAGAAAATCTTCTCTTTATAAACCAGGTTCATGGCGAAAAAGTACTGTTTTTTTCAAAAAAAGACAAATCGCCGATTACAGGCCAAATAACAGGCGATGCCATGGTGTCAGACAGGAAGGGCTTGTTCCTTGCGATACAGGTGGCAGACTGTCAGCCTGTTTTAATGTATGAGCCTGAATGCGGCGTAGTTGCCAATGTCCATTCAGGATGGCGTGGAAGTATTAAAAATATTATAGGCAGCACTGTTGAAGTAATGAAAAAAAAGGC
>Ga0190313_1000785_pt1 | contig 17976 bp, 22 predicted proteins | sample 4870071011_MG_FD_169989 | JGI IMG/M metagenome (GOLD analysis project Ga0190313, IMG submission 169989) | Hydrothermal vent sediment bacterial communities from Southern Trench, Guaymas Basin, Mexico - 4870-07-10-11_MG | ecosystem: Environmental > Aquatic > Marine > Hydrothermal vents > Sediment ...
TATAAGTATAATATAAGTATGAAAAGAAAAGGAGGGGAAAAATGTCTATATTGGTAGCAGGTGGAGCGGGGTATATTGGTTCTCACGTTTGCAAAATGTTAAATCAAAGAGGTTTTGATATTGTTGTGTATGATAACTTATCTCATGGATATAAAGAGTTTGCTAAATGGGGAGAGTTTATTCCAGGCGATATTTTCGATGAAAAACTTTTAGAAAATGTTTTTAAACACTACAATATAGAGGCGGTAATGCATTTTTGTGCATATATTGAAGTAGGAGAGTCAGTGATTAATCCTCAAAAATATTATATAAACAATGTATCTAATACAATTACACTCTTAAAGGTTATGTTGAAAAATAATGTGAATAAATTTATTTTTTCTTCAACTGCAGCTGTTTATGGAATGCCAGAAAGAATACCTATAAAGGAAGATGATCCAAAAAATCCAATTAATCCGTACGGTAGAAGTAAGTGGATGGTTGAACAAATTTTAGAAGATTATGATAAATCATACGGTTTGAAAAGTATAAGATTTAGATATTTTAATGCTGCGGGTGCAGATGAAGATGCTGAAATAGGTGAAGCACACAACCCTGAAACACACCTTATTCCTTTAATTCTTGATGCTGCTTTAGGTGTCAGAGAAGATATTAAAATATTTGGAACAGATTATGATACAAAAGATGGCACGTGTATTAGAGATTTTATACATGTTAACGATCTTGCTGATGCCCATATTAAAGGATTGGAGTATCTTCTTGATGGTGGTGAAACTGATTATTTTAATCTAGGAAGTGGAGAAGGTTATTCAGTAAGAGAAGTTATTGAAACTGTAAAAAGAGTAACAAAAAAAGACTTTAAAGTTGTTGAAACAGAGAAAAGGCCTGGTGATCCTGCGTATTTGATTGCTGATAGTGAAAAAGCAAGGTCAAAGTTAAATTGGAGCCCTAAGTATTCACTCGAAGAAATAATAAAAACAGCTTTAAAATGGCATATCAAACTTCGAGGAAAAAGTTAAAAACCAACTGTGTTATAATGATTGAATAGAGGAGGAAAGTTAATGAAAAAGCTGTTTTTACTTGTTTTTTTGATTTTTGTATCATTTACATTTGGTTTTAAAGTAACTTTTATTGTTTATGTTCCCGAAAATACGCCTGAAAATTCTAATATTTATATTTCTGGAAATTTCAACAATTGGTCTGTAAATGATGAAAATTTTAAATTAATTAAGAAAGAAAAATATTTCATATTAGAAACGGATTTAAGTGGGATAATAAAATTTGTAATTACGCGTGGAAGTACAGAAACAACAGAAGTAATTGAAAAATATAGGATTGCAAGAGTTTCAAAAGATAATATACAGATTATAGCTAGAGTTAAGAGGTGGAAGGATCTGATTGGAAAAATAGAATTAATAGAAGATTTTTATTCTCCGGAACTTGATAATAAACGAAATATAATAATTTATCTACCTCCGGGATATGAAAAAGATACCAAAAGTTATCCTGTTTTGTATCTTCATGACGGTCAAAATCTTTTTGATAAAAAAACTTCGTTTGTAGGAATTGAATGGGAAGTAGATGAAACTTTAGATAGGATGATTTCTAATAACGAAATTGAACCATTAATTGTGGTAGGAATATATAACAATGCAGATCGTCTTTTTGAATATTCACCTTGGTATGATGATGAACATAAACAAGGTGGTAAAGGAGACAAATATTTAGAATTTATTGTTAAAACTCTAAGACCTTTTATTGATGAAAATTACAGAACAATTAGTGATAAAAATTATATTGGTGGTTCTTCAATGGGGGGGTTGATTTCTCTTTACGGTATTTCAAAATACCCTGATGTTTTTTCCGGAGCAATTGTTATGAGTCCATCGTTGTTTTTTGGAAACAATAAAATTTTCGATTTTGTTGAAAAAAACCCTCCTATAAATTCAAAAATTTATTTGTATGTTGGAGGGAAGGAATCAGAAAATAAACTTTTTCTTCAAGAAGTAATTGAAATGAAAGAACTTTTAGAGAATTTGAATGTTAATGTAAAATATTCTTTTGATCCTGAAGGAGTACACAATGAAACGTTTTGGGCAAAAAGATTTCCAGAAGCTATAAAATGGATTTTGGAGGGCACAAATTGAGAAAATTTGTGGTAATATTTTTAATTCTTTTAATTTGTATTATAGGGTTTACTGCTCATTATGTTGAAATAGAAACTGTAACATCAACAGATGTTGTTTTATCTGTTACGCCTTATTATGATGCTATAGAAAAACCCAGAGTTTATCTTTATACTCCAACTGGTTTTATCAAAGCAAAGAATATTAAAGATAATTTATATGAATTTAAAGATGGAATGTATTCATGGGTTATCCCTATTGTTTATGGAAAAGACACTTTGAATCATACTATTACAGGAGTTGTATCGGACGTTGTCTTGAATTTACAAGAATACAAAAAATCTATAAATTTAAAGGTCTTTACTGATCCAGATAATCTTACTTTGATAATAAAAGTTGAAACTGATTATAAAATTTTTGATGCAAAAATTGATAATATTTCTTTGGACATTATAAAAATTTCCAACGGATATTTGTTGGTTACAGACAAAAAAAGAAAAGAATATAATAACAATTTAATTATAACGATAACAATGAAGAATGGCAAAAAAAAGAAAGTGAGCTATAAATTATTCACATTAAATGGTTTTACAACCTATCTTCGTGGTGATTTCACACCTTACGTTACAAATATTATTGGAATGCATACTGTTAAAAGCGGGGAAACTTTATGGGAAATAGCTAATAAATATGGAGTTAGAACGGCAGATCTTCAAATTATCAACAAACTGGATGATCCTAATAAAATTTATTCAGGTATGAAACTTAAAATTGGAACAGTTCAATTTCTTGAAGGATTAACAACTATAGTTGTTAATCTTTATACTTCAAGATTAGCAGTTTATTACTCAGGAAAGCTTGTAAAAGAGTTTCCAGTTTCAATTGGGAGAAGTGATGCAACTCCACCTGGGATATACTGGATACTTGATAAACAGATTGATCCAGCACTATACTGGTATGGAGAATATATTCCACCAAGATCTCCTATAAACGGTCTTGGGACAAGATTCTTGCAGTTTTCTAATCCATCCTTTGGTATACATGGAACTACGAAACCATGGGAGATAGGAAGAAAAATTTCTCATGGGTGTATTAGGATGTTTAACTTTGATGTTGAAACATTAGATTCATTTGCTGATCTTGGTAGTCCTGTAATAGTAATAAAAGACGATAAAGACTTTCCCGAAAACTTAACCGATTTACCCGAGTTTTTATCATTCAAGGAAAATTTGGCATCAAAATCAGAAGAAACCATTCCCAATCGGAGGTGATTTTATGACATATTTAATAACAGGTGCAAATAGAGGAATAGGACTTGCATTAACAAAAGAAGCTCTGAAAAGAAATTACAAAGTTATTGCTGCAATTAGAAAACCTAATTCTGAGAGTCTATTAGAACTCAAAAATAGTGGAGCAGATATTGTAATAATGGAGCTGGATGTCTCAGATTACCAATCAATTAAAAATTTTTCAGAAAAATTAGAATATCAAGTAGATATTTTGATAAACAACGCAGGAGTTCTTTATAGAGATCGTTTTCCGGAATTGGTATATGAAAATTTTATGAATTCTTTCAAAGTTAATACATTAGGAGCTTTATTTTTAACTCAAGAATTGTATAAAAACCAAAAACTTAAGCAGGGTGGAAAAATTATTAATATAGATTCAATTCTTGGCTCAATTTCAAATGCTTCTGGTACAACAAGTTATAGTTATTCTGTTTCTAAAGCTGCTTTAAATATGGCAACAAAGTTATTATCTAATTTTTTTGTTAAAGAAAAAATAGTAGTTTTTTCAGTACATCCTGGTTGGGTAAGGACTGATATGGGAGGAAGCGAAGCACCTTTAACACCGGTAGAATCAGCCAAAGGAATAATTGATTTATCAGAGAAGGTTAATGAAACAGGTAAGTTTTACGATTATAAAGGCAGAGAAATAAAATGGTAAAAATTAATTAGTTTCTTTACTTATTAATATTACCGAACTTCTTGGAGCTGCAGTATAGGTAAATCCAGTTTGTTCGGGTTCATCTAGAAAATCCATAGGAGTATCTTTTGATGTATCTACAACTCTAAACCAGGTTTTACCGTATAAAACAGGAAGTGTGAAATCTAGAGGCTCTTTCCATTGATTTAAAATCACAAAAATATCATTATCTGGTTCTATATTTTCGCATAAAAAATCTGTTCCGCTAATCATAAAGGCAATAGAGTGGGAATGAAATCCCCAATCTGGCTGGAAAGGTTTTACACCGTGCCAGCTTATATCGGCTATACCATCACCCGTTAAATCTTTTCCTGTAAAAAAGTGTTTTCTTCTTAAAGCATGATGAGATTTTCTAAATTCAATCATTTTTTTGAAAAATCTAAATATGTCACTGTGTTTTTCTTTTAATGTCCAATCTAACCAGGTTTTTTCATTGTCATGGCAATACGCATTATTATTTCCATATTGAGTTCTATACATTTCATCTCCCATTAAAATCATTGGAGTACCATGTGAAACCATAAGGATTGTTATAAAATTTTTAACTTGTTGTTTTCTAATTTTATTTATTTCTGGATCATCTGTTTCACCTTCAACTCCGTGATTAAAACTAAAATTTTCATTTACTCCATCGTTGTTATTCTCACCATTTTCTTCGTTATGTTTTTGGTTATAGCTCACAAGATCTCTAAGGGTAAACCCATCATGACAAGTAATAAAGTTAATACTGGCATGAGGAAGCTTTTTTCCATATAAATCTGGACTTCCGGTTATTCTTTTAGCAAGTTCAACTATAACTCCTTCATCACCGCGTACAAATTTTCTAACTGTATCTCTGTACTGTCCATTCCATTCTGCCCAACCTTTTGGAAATTGTCCCAAAAAATAGCCGCCTGCGGCATCCCATCCTTCAGCAATTAATTTTAAATCATGTAGAATTGGATCTTCTGAGATATCTTTTAATAGGGATAGATCACCAAGCCATTTACCATCTGGAGTTCTTCCAAGAACAGCAGCAAGATCAAATCTAAAACCATCAACATGCATTTCAGTAGCCCAATATCTCAAACTGTCAATTATCATTTCTTTCACAACAGGATGATTACAATTTAAAGTATTTCCACAGCCTGTATAGTTTAGATAATATCTTTTGTTATTTGGATCAAGCATATAATATATTTCATTGTCTATACCTCTAAATGAAATAGTTGGTCCAAGTTCATTTCCTTCTCCTGTATGATTGTATACAACATCTAAAATTACTTCAAAGCCATTTTTATGTAGCATTTTTATAAAATCTTTGAAAAGGAATACCTGCTCACCAAGCTTAAGACCAATAGAATAATTACCAGTAACTGCAAAAAAACCAAGAGGATTATATCCCCAAACATCCTTAAGTTTTTCACCGGTTAAAGGATTTATTTTATCGTTTGCGTTGACATTAAATTCAAAAATTGGCATTAATTCTATTGTTGTAATGCCTAATTCTTTTAAATGATCTAATTTTTCTAAAACACCTAGATATGTACCTGGATATTTTACCTTTGAGGTAGGACTCATTGTAAAAAGTCTGACGTGCATTTCATAAATTATAGTATTTTCCCAAGGAATATGTAAGTGTACATCATCATCCCAGTCATATTTAGAATAATCAATGACAATTGATTTAGCAGGATTTACAGAAGAATCTTTTAAAGAAAATGATAAATCTTTTAAAGGAGATTTTTTATCATAACCATATACCGAATCAGATTCCCAATCAAAATAACTGGAAATTGCTTTGGCATATGGATCTAAAAGTAGTTTGTGATGATTAAATCTTTTTCCTTTTTCCGGTTCATATGACCCATACACTTTCCATCCATAATATTGACCGTGACCTACACCATAAACATAAATATGCCAGATATCTCCCGTTCTATTTCTAACAGGATGCAATTCAAATCTATGTGAGGGCTTTGAATCTGTATGTTTTTGATACAATTCTAGAACAACTTTTTCAGCATGACGTGAGAATAAAGCAAAATTTACCCCGGTGTCGTCCGGGGTTGCACCTAATCTAGGGTATCCATTTTTGGTTTTTAATTTAATTTCTGGTCCAGGATTGTTATATTGAATGGGATAATCAGCCATGTTATATGTACACAATTTCATGTTTGAAATCTGGAACTACTTGCCTAAGCATAGCTGAAACTGCACAATATCTTTCCTGGGAAAGATTAACTGCTTTTTCAACTTTATCTTTTGGTGGTTCATTGTTAAATTTAAATATATATTTCAAGTGAATTTTTGTAAAAACTTTTGGGTGTTCTTGAGCGGTTTCATATTCAACTTCTAATTTAAACAATTCTAAGTTATCAATAACTCTCATTTTTCTTAAAAGTGATATTACATCCATACCTGTACAACCCATTAATGAAAATAAGATGAGTTCTTTTGGTCTAGAACCAGCATCCTTTCCGCCAACATTTTCGGAAGCATCGAGTATAAGATCGTGACCAGAAGTTGTTTTAGAAAAAAACAACATACCACTATACCAATTCATTTCTGCTTTTGCCATGTTGCCCCTCCTTCAATATTTATAACAATAATATTATATCATGTAATCATTTTTCCTGAAATTATCAAAAATCCAAGAATTATTAAAAATATACCACCTAAAATTCTAAGAAATAATTCCCATTTAGGTTTTCCAAAACTATAAGAAATGAGTTTTGAAACAGGAGCTCCAATGGTTAAAAATGGAATTGAAATACCTAAAGAATATACAAACAACAGTAATCCACCTTTTAAGGCATTTGAACTAGCTGCTATTGTTAAAATTGAACCTAATATTGGGCTACTACACGGTATCCAAACAAGTCCAACGGCTCCACCTAAAAGAATTCCCGTTAAAAAACCTCCTCCTTTAAATTTCCAAACATTTACTTTATTTTCTTTTACAATTTGTTTCCCTGATATATAAAAAAATGCCATTAATATTATAAGAGAACCTAAAATGTAGTTTATGATTGTTCCATATTTTGTAAAGAAGCTTCCTACCTGTCCAGAAAAAACGCCTATAACGGAAAATAAAAATGAAAAACCAATGAAAAATCCCAAAATTTTATTAAATTTATTTTTTGCAGTAAAAAGTATTCCTAGAAATGCAGGAATCAATGGTAAAACGCATGGACTAAAAAACGCGAGTATTCCGTGTCCAAGGGCTACCCATATACTTACATCTTTGTAGAACGACAACATTTATTTTTCCTCCAGAACAAGTATTCTTAATGCTCCTAAATTTTTCAGATGTTCAGCTGTTACGGTAGAATTTGTTAAAAAAGTTTTGTATGTATCAACATCTTCAGCTTTATTGACTTTTTCAACATATTCTACGTTTTTATCATTATCTGCGACAAAATTAAAATCTTCCTCAGAAACTATAATTATCTCAGAAGGTCCAAGATAAAAATCTTCTTTTGTTGAATATATTTCGAAACTTTCTTGGTAATTTTCATAAATGAATCTGAGTATATACATAAGTGCTTTTTTAAAGTCATTTAAAGGCATATAACCTGGAATCGATGTGATTCCTTTATCTTTATACCAAAAAACAAATGTTGGAGTCCCTCGGACACCAAATGCACCGAACAAATCATTATTTGTAAATTGTTCTCCCATAAAAATTGTAGTTTTTGTGTTTGGATTTATTTTGGCAAAAATATATGAAGCCCTTAGGATGTTTTGAAAACTTTTATTTGTTAAAACTTCTTCTTCAAATTTTTTGCAATATGTACATGTAGGAGATGAAAAATAAATAATAAGTGGTTTGTTTTCTATCAAAGAAATTTTATGAGCTGTTCCTAAATCATAAAATGCATACTGGTAGGAAAAAGAAAAAATGGATAGTGTAAGTAATAAAACAAGTATAATTTTTTTCATGCTTATACCTTCTTTCTAACTTTAAATTTTTTCATTCTAAGTTTTTTAAAATATCTCAAAATTGGACAACTTATTTTCCATCTTTTAAAAAATTCCATCGTGTAATCCTCCTTTAAAGACTAAAGGCAGGAGTTTCCTGCCTTTAGTTTATTCCTAGTATTCTATCAATTTTAGCTTTATCAAATCCTATAACTACCTGATTACCTATTTCGATTACAGGAACTCCAAGTTGACCTGATTTTTTGTACATCTTTTCGGCAGCTTTTTGATCTTTAGAAACATCGTATTCTTTAAATTTTAATCCCAATTGTTTAAAATAGGTTTTTGCTTTTTTACAATATGGACATGTTGGAGTAGTGTAAATTGTTATTTTTAAATGTTGCATTACGCCACCCCCTTAGAAATATTTTTTTGCAGCATGTTCAACAGCAATTGCGCCATCTGCGGCAGCAGTAACAATTTGTCTCAAGTTTTTAACTCGCACATCTCCAATAGCATAAATTCCGGGTATATTTGTTTCCATGTTTTCATTGGTTTTTATATAACCGAATTTATCAACTTCTACGATGTCTTTTAACAAATCGCTTTTAGGAACAAGACCTACGTAAATAAATACTCCTTCAGCTTTTATTACTGTTTCTTCACCGGTTTCATTATTTACAACTACGACTTCTTCAACTTTATCTTTACCCCTTATTTCTTTTACAAGAGAATTGTAGACAACCTTGACATTTTTGTTAGAAAAGAGCCTGTCCTGTAAAACTTTTGCAGCTGTTAAATAAGGTAAATTTTGTACTATTGTAATACTCTTAACCATTTTAGCAAGAAAATGTGCTTCGTCACAAGCGCTATCTCCTCCACCAACTACTACAACATCTTTTCCGGAGAAGAGGTATCCATCACAAGCAGCACAATATGTTACACCTTTACCTCTAAATTCTTTTTCTCCAGGGACATTAAGTTGTCTTGGAACAGCACCTGTTGCGTAAACTAAAACTTTCCCTTTTACAACTTTTCCATTATCTAAACGAACATATTTATATTCATTATCATATGTTATCTTGGTTACCTCAGCAGTTACTAATTCTGCTCCAAAGCTTCTTGCATGTTCTGCAAATTTTTCTCCTAATTCACTACCTTCAATTCGAGTAAATCCCGGCCAGTTTTCAACAATGTGTGTTTGTGTAACAGCACCACCTTCAAGAGCTTTTTCAAATACCGCAGCTGTTAGTCCTGCACGGCCGGCATAAATTGCTGCGGTAAGGCCCGCTGGACCTCCACCAACTATTAAAATGTCATAGTAATCTTTTGGACCAGATGATATGTTGCCCAAGTCAAAGTGAACCATACTAGTTCACCTCCTTATTTTATTGCTTTTAAAACTTCCTCAAGATACTGTGCTTCTGGATAAGCTCCAATAAAGAATGTATTTGGGTTTCTGTTTATTACAATGTGTGGAACGGAAGAAACTCCAAATTCGTTACTTAATTCAAAGAATTCATTGGCTTCAATCATTTCAGCTTTAATAAGTGGATTAATGAGTGCAAAATTGTGAGCTGTCAAAACTGCACGTGGGCAGTATGGACAAGTCGGTGTTACAAAAACACTTATTCTTACTGGTGTATCAATTTCTTTAAGCTTATCTATGGTATTTGGTGAAAGATCAGGTTTTGCACCTTTCCCAAAAGTAGTTATATTCTGAACTAAAGTACCAAATTCATGACCAGATGGCAATCCGTAAAATCTTACACCTCTGTCTTCTCCGTCTTCAAGTGTAAGAATAAGAGCTGGTACCATTTCAACTTCATATTTTTCCGCTAAATCTTTATGATCGTTTACGTTATACCTTTCTACAATGATTTTGTCAGAAAGTTCTTGAAGTTCATCCAAAATTTGCTCTTCAAGCTCACAATACTCACAGTTTTCTTTTGAATCTCCAAAATAAATCAATTTTACTTTGTTTTCCATTTCCTTCGAAAATAAGTCCGTCAAATATTCCCTGTCTTTTGCCGATAAAAGTGCCATAATATACACCTCCATAGAAATTTTTTATTATTGTTTTTAATTTTAAAGGCACGATTTAATTATACACTATCAAATTTCAATTAGTCTGAACTTAATGTTACAATTCGGACAAATTTGGTAGAAATTAAAATTCAAAATCCTATGATTTTTGACCGGGTTATTATTGTAAAGTTCTAAATTATTCAAAACATAGAGTTATAAATAGTTTTTTTTGATTATTTATCTTTATTTGAAGCTATTGGAAGGCCTTTTGTGTTGGAACTTGCTGTTTTTGTATGATAATATATGATGTGGAAATATTTTTCTTCTAAAAAATTTTTATGGAAAAAGTTTTTATGTGATTTTAATTGGAGGTGATTTTAAATGATAAAGCAAGATTTAAAAGCATATACTGTCCCGGAAGAATTTTTGGAAAAAATTGTATCCAATGGACCATACGATTTAATAGTTGGAATTCCTAGTTATAACAATGCAGATACTATACGTTATGTTGCTGAAATTGCCGATAAAGGTTTACAAAAATATTTCTCTTCATTGAAATCTTGTATTATAAACTCGGATGGAGGCTCAAGTGATAATACTCGAGAAGTTTTTCTAAGTAGTCAAACTTTTTCAGATCTTTATACCTTTGTATATAATGGCATATCAGGTAAAGGGACTGCTATGAGAAGTATTTTTGAAATAGCACACTTAGTTAATGCTAAAGCAGTAGTTTTTTTAGATTCTGATTTAAGAAGTGTGGAACCTTTTTGGATTGAAAGATTGTTGAAACCTATCTTGGAAGGTAAAACGTCATATGTAGCTCCTTATTATATACGTCATAAATACGATGGAACAATTACAAACTCCATTTGCTATCCTCTTACTACTATTCTATATGGTCAAAAGATAAGACAACCAATTGGCGGAGATTTCGGTGTGGGACGAGAAATGATAGATATTTATGTTAAAAAGCCTTTAGAAATATGGGATTCAGATATTTCAAAATTTGGTATAGATATTTGGATGACAACAACAGCCATTAATGAGTCTTTTTTTTCTGTATATCAGGCATCTTTAGGAGCAAAAATACATGATGTAAAAGATCCTGGAAAACATTTAGGGAATATGTTTCGAGAAGTTGTGGGAACATTGTTTAATTTGATGGATTTTTATAAAGATAAATGGATGAATGTTATGAAAATTGTTGATGCTCCAATCTTTGGTGAAATTCTTCAAATTACTCCCGAAGCAATTACAGTTGATATTGAAAATCTTCTGAAAAAATGTAAAAATGGTATAATAGAAAAGCAAGAAAGTGTATTGAAAATTTTTTCAAATGACCTTTCCGAAAAACTAATAGAAGTAGCAAACCTAGATGGAAGAATAAATGAAGATTTGTGGATTTCTGTAATTTTTGAACTTTCAAAAAAGTACAAAGAATACAAAGACGAATTAATTGGAGTTCTAGTGCCAATATATTTTGGAAAAACAGCCGATTTTGTAATTAAAACTGAAGATATGACTATGGAAGAAGCAGAAAAAGAAATTGAAAAATTATTAGGAAAATTTTTTGAAAGGAAAGGTGAATTAATAGATTTATGGAGGAAGTTAAATTAGGGATTATTGAAAAATTAAAAGCTATATATGACCAATTAAAACCTGCTGAAAAAAAGATAGCAAAGTATATTATCAAATATCCTGATGATGTAATTCATCATTCTATAAGCGAGCTTGCTGAACTTGCTAAAGTTGGTGAAGCCACAATTTCGAGACTTAGTAGAAAACTGGGATATAGAGGATTCCAAGCTTTGAAAATAGAGCTTGCTAAAGAACTTTCTTCAGTACCTCATGCGTTTATTAAAACCAATGTGATTATTTCAGAGGTAATTGAGTCTTTAACTAATTTATCTAAACTTATTAATGAAGAAGAAATAGAAAAAATTGCAAAAAAGATAATTAATTCAAGTAAAGTTTTCTTTTTTGGGGTTGGCTCGAGTGGAATAGTAGCCGAATATGGTGCTTTTCTTTTTACTCGAGCAGGTTTTTTTGCAAATTATTATACAGATCCTCACATGCAAGTTATAAGTGCTGTTGGTATGGATAAAAATACTGTTGTCTTTGGGATTTCTTCTAGTGGAAATATAAGAGATACAGTTAAATCTATGAAAGTGGCCAGAGATTCAAAAGCATTTACTGTGGCAATAACTGGGGGATATGATTCCAGGATCACCGAAGTTGTTGATACTACTCTATACATTCCTCCGGCAGGCCTTGAAAGCGGTTTACCTAAAATTTCTCCTGTGGTTTCACAGATGGTTATGATTCATATGATTTTTGAAAAAACGCTGGCATTGAAAAAAGAAGCCATTGAAATTATAAAAAAAGGTAATACAACTTTGAAAGCAAAAAAATATAGTAGTAAAAACGAAAGAATTTAAAGCTTCTAATATTTACCTTCGATAGGGTGAAAAATAAAAGAGAACATGGCTCCGGATTTTTGATATGATACCTCTTTTTGATTAATATAATTAATCATCGTATATTCTTTTTTCTCCAGAAATTTTTTGTAATGGAGCAATATCTTGTGTTACTTCTAAAGTTCCAAGATATTTTCCTTTTTCATCTCTTACTGCGAAATATTGGATTAATACATATTTTTCCCCAAGTTTTAACCAAAAGTCTGCTTTATCTCTCTTACCAGATTTAAAATCTTTAAGAATTTTATTTACAATTTCTATACTTTTTTCAGGATGGCAATTTTGTACTTTTCGACCAACAATTGTTCTACTTCTAACAAAAATCCTATCTTTAGTTTCATTAAAATATTTTACTTCGTCGTTTTCATCAACAAATGTTATATCGAAAGGTAAAGTATTTAATATTGCTAGAATTTGTTTTTGAGTGAGAATACCACTTGGAAATTTTATTTCATTAGAATTAGATCTTTCTAGATATTTTTTAATAAGGTTATTTATTTTCTCGATGCTAATATCATCATCTTCTTTTTCTTCAATTGATTCAGGATATGGTGTTGGATTATAACAACAATACCCGATTTTATCAAATTCATCTTTTATTACTTTCCATTCATCCTCATCTATGGTTTGCAAAGCAGAAGGAAAAAGAACAAAATGTTCTTTGTGAATATGGTTTAAAATAAGATCTACCATTCCGGTGCTAATTTTCCAGAGTTTTTCTTTAAAAGTTTTAAAATTTTCATCTCTCATATTTTTGAGCTCTTTCAAGTTTTTCCTCAATTCTCTGAAAATATCATGTTCTTTCCACATTACCATTGGTGGCTTTTCAATACCATGTTTTTCTAGTACTGGAAATAGTACATTTTCTTCTTTTTGGAAATATAATTCGATTTTATCGAATTTATCAATATATTCTTGAATTTTAATTATTAAAGGTAATGCCTCAGAAAAGTTCTTCTTTTCATTAATTTTATCAGACAGCAATTTAAAATTTACAACAGAATCTTGTAGAAACTCATGCTCTTTTACAAGAACATGAATTGGATGCCATTCAGGTACGTCAAGTCCTGGGCCTTTTGTCTTATCTTTTAAAACATCAATGTGTATATTGCAGACTTTTCTAACTTCATCTACGGTAATTCCCTCTTCATTCATTAATTCTTGCTCTATGAGTGCGATTTCTATCGGAGAAACTTCTGAAATAATTTTTTGAATTTCTTTTTTTAATTCATCATTATCTTCATTTTTAGTTCTTTTAATTAAGTTTTTTAAATAATCCCGTTTATTAAATACTTCACTCAAAATAAACGCCTCCTCTAATTAGTTTAACCTAATTGAATTTTACAACTGTTTCAATTTTAATTCCGTAACATAAGTTACAAAAAAAAGAGGCTAATTTAGCCTTTTTTATAGAATCACAACTTTTTTGCTTCAGAAATAGGGTAGTCTATTTCTGAAAGTTTTTCTTTAACACCCTCTAAATTTTTTGTGGATATTTTTACTATTTTTTCTTCAAGACTTATTTTAAAATCTTTTTCTCCAATCTTTTCTAGGGCTTTTTTGATTTTCATAACGCAGTGTTGGCAAGAAATGTTTGGAATTTTAAGTAAGTAGTTATACATAATTTCACCTCCATTCTCAAATGTAATTTATTTTATATAGTCTGGTATTCAATAATTTTCAATTTATTTTGAATTCCTTAAATATCAATCACTTTCTAAACAGATGTCTTTAATGTTTAATCTTTGAACATTAAATTTTAAATACAACTTTGAAATTTTATCAAGCTATCTTTCGTCTTTTTCCATTATTTCTTTCAATATTATATTTTTGTTTATCTTTAAGTCATAGATTTACGCTTGATACAAGGTTCAACTTTCCTTAATTAAGCCTATTAGGCCTTCCAAAGTATTCACCAACAATGGTTTTACCATCTTTGACAACAAAATATTTTCTACTACCTCAACATATTTTGCATTTATCCACACCAATTGTTTTTTCAACAAACATGGTTTCACCATTGATCATAGCTTCATCAATTTCTGAAGAATCTTCTATTATTTTTCCATCGACTGGTATTCTTTCACCGGGTTTGACTAATACTGTCATTCCTTCTTTTGCAGCTTCAATGGAAATAAAAATTCTTCTTCGTCTAACAATACCCTTGCTTCTTTCGATTGGAGCCTAAACAGGTTTTTAATTAATTTCTTTACTTGTCTTGCTCTCAAATCTTCCAAGTAGATGGAAAGAAATAATCATAGTTCCAATAGCTCCAAAAGAAGAAATTTCCAGACCTAATAAAGACAAAACAGAGGTTGACCAAGCTGTAATTGCACCAAAAAAGATTAAAGTATCCATATTTATATGTTTGTGTGTTAGGGCAATCCATGCTCCTTTTATTGTGTCTTTTCCTGCATAAAATGTTACAATTGCGCCGAAAAAAGCCTCAAAAAATGTGAAAAATAGAACTTTTGAGAAAAACATATTAGTAATTATTAAAATTGATAGTGAAATTGTGAAAATAAGAGAGATAATAAGGTTATTTTTGATTCTTCTAAATCTTTTCTCTTCAATTTGTTCCTATATTTCTTCAGAAATTCCATGTCTAACACTTTCAACTATTTTTTAATCTTTTCGATATCAATATTTTTGCCAACAACAAAACCAGTGTTTGTGGTAAGATTAACTCCAGCAAATTTAATATTTTCAGATTTAAGCAAGGCTTTTTCAACAGTTCTTGCACAATTTGCAGAAGTCATTCCTGTGATGGTAAAAGTTTTTTTATCTTCAGACATTACTTCTCTCCTTTTTTATACAATTTTGCTCAGATATTCTAATACTTCTTCTAATTCTTTAATTTTAATATTTATTTCTTCTGGGTCTTTTGATAAAGCTGCTTGTTTAACACAATGTTCAAGATGGGAATTTAGTATTTCTACATTTGCTTTTTTTAAAAGAGAAATAGAAGCTAAAATTTGCTTTGAAATATCAATACAGTATCTGTCATTCTCTACCATTTTGATTACTGCTTCAACCTGTCCTTTTGCGTTTTTCAAAAGTTGTAAACTTTTACTACGGTCCATAATACTCCTCCATTTTTAATTTTTTTATAAAAGCCCCTCCCTATATGGGGGTGGGTATTTTAATTATATCATAAACTTTAATATATTCGAATTTATTGAATTTTATAATTATTTATGTTAATATAAAATTTGAGGAGGCGTGCACCGAACTGGCTAAGGGGCCGGTCTCGAAAACCGGTGGGCAGTAATGCCCTTGTGGGTTCGAGTCCCACCGCCTCCGCCAAGAAGCGGGCTTTTGCCCGCTATTTTTTTTAGTTTTAAGAAAATTAATTGAAAAATAATAAAAACGAAATATATTGATATTATAATATATTCAAGAAAAAAATCACATAATAGGAGGTGAACGTATGTCTGAACCAAAAGATTTTCCAATTATTGGAAAAGATGCATTGAAAAGGGAAGTAAAAGATTTATCTGTAGTTTCATGGTGGGGAGTTGATAGAAAGGAAATAGAGTGGTACCCTACCATTGATCATGATAAATGTGCTGGCTGTGGTTTATGCTTTGTTACGTGTGGAAGGAGAGTTTTTGATTTTGATAAACAACTTTCTAAACCAGTTGTTAAATATAAATATAATTGTTTAGTAGGTTGTCAAACTTGTGCAAATCTTTGTCCCACAAATGCAATTACTTTCCCTGATGTTTCCATAATGAAAAAACTTGTAGCAAAGAATAACGTTGTAAAGAAATCTTTTGAAATTATTGCTCCAATTATTGGTTGTGAAGATAATTTATCAAGTAAAGAAACGGAATCTGATTTTAATAAGTAAAATTTTAACTATTTTTAACAAAAGGCCCCAATTCTGGGGCCTTTTGTTATTGACAGTAAATGAGTGTTGATGTACAATTAATATATGCAAATATTAGCAAGTGTTTAATTGTTTTATTTAAAGGAGGTATTGAGTTGACAAAAGGGAGTAAAATTATGAAATTTAGAGAATCTCATGATTATTATGTAGATATGGCTGAACTTTTTTCAATTTTTTCAGATCCTACAAGATTAAAAATTTTACATGCTCTTCTTGATGGCGAGAAATGTGTAAAGAAAATTTGTGAGATTGTTGGCTTAAACCAATCGACTTGTTCTCATCAGTTGAAAATTTTAAAACAACATAAAGTTGTCAAAGCAATAAGAGATGGTAAATATATTCGTTATAGCATAAGCGATGATAAAATAAAAAAAATCATAGAAATTGGTGAAAAATATTCAGTTGGAAGTGAAGAATAAGATTTTGTATGTTTTATTTTATTAGAAGATACAATAATATTTTCAATGGTACAAATGGTATAAAAAGTGTAGGGGGTTTTTCACCCCTACTTTTTTAGCCTCTGAAATTCTTTATAATCAAGCTGGATAAACTTGCTTTTTATTTTATTGGTACCTGGATTTGTTATGATGATAATCTACACAAAAAAATTAATTGGGTAGATTAGATTAATTTTAATTTTTTTCAGTTGCAGAAACCTCATTTTTGGAGCATCGGTTTTTGCAAGATTTATTGTTATTTTTTGACACTTTTTCCGGGATTGATTCTCGTTTTTCAACCAAAATGAAAGTAGAAACTCAGAAAAAATATTTGTTAAAATTTTTGTTGGGTTAGTTGGAGGTGCTATTATGAATTTCTTAGTAAGAATTACGGCTAATTTAAAAAAATATCTTATTTTCTATTCCATGGTAAGTGTTCTGGCAGGATGGTTTCTAGGCGTAAAATTTTCAGATTTTTCTTTAAATTATAGAATTAGTTTTACACGTTTAGTTATTTTATTTGTATTTTTTATGATTTATCCGATGATGATTAATATTAATTGGTTAAAAGTGAAAAATATAGCGAAGGATCCTAAGGCAATTTTAATGAGTGTTTTTTACAATTATATACTGACGCCAGTAATTGCTTTGATTTTAGCAAAATTATTCATTCATGACAATGAATTATTTTTAGGTTTTATTCTTGTAATGCTTATACCAGTCAGTTCTTCGAGTGTTGGTTATACCGGTATAGTTAAAGGAAGCGTTGAAATTGCTTCGATTGCTCAGGCAGTTAATTTTTTATTAATTCCCATTTTAACTCCCGTTTATTTTCACTTTATTGGACGAGGTGTAAATATACCGATTCCTATGGAAGAAATTTGGAGATCTTTACTTTATGTAGTTATTTTACCGATAATTTTAGGGGTCATTACACGTTGGGGATTAATAAAAGCAAAAGATGAGAAAGCTTTAAAAGAATTAAAGCCTTTGTTCTCTTTTATAACTCTTGTTTCAATGCTTTTTGTAGTTTTTATTATATTTTTCTTAAAGGGAAAAATGTTATTAACAAAAATTCATTTAGTAATAGTCATGGGAGTTGTGACATTAATTTATTTGTCAATGGC
>Ga0190313_1000786_pt1 | contig 17972 bp, 16 predicted proteins | sample 4870071011_MG_FD_169989 | JGI IMG/M metagenome (GOLD analysis project Ga0190313, IMG submission 169989) | Hydrothermal vent sediment bacterial communities from Southern Trench, Guaymas Basin, Mexico - 4870-07-10-11_MG | ecosystem: Environmental > Aquatic > Marine > Hydrothermal vents > Sediment ...
TGCTGAGGCCTCCTAATTCAGCACAGTGTCTTACTATCCAGCGTATCTTTTTCCGATTTAGCTTTGTCACATCAGGGAGAGCTTTTCCAGCCTTTAAGTCTTGGCGAAATAATTTCCGTACTCTACAGTGCCCTTTCTTGAAAACAAAAGCAAAGGAACTAAAAATGGTCGAACACCCATTTCCTCTATCTAAACACAGAAAAAACAGACATCTACAAGTTTCGAAAAAAGTGACGAAAAGGAGTATATAGGTATATCTGTATAACCGTATATAGTTATTGCTAGCAAAAATGATAATCAAAAACAAATAATCATAGATGGTCTCCAAACATGCATAAAACAGATGAAAATAGAGTTTAAAGGGTTTTAGAAGAACATCGTCCTTCAAAGGGGCATAAACTGGATGAAATATATCCGTTCTCAGCTCACATCTCTTCCAGTTTCTTTGCGACATCACTGTCCTTCTGTATCAGTGCATACATCTTCGCCACCATCTCGAAGGCCTTTTTGACCTCAGGGTCCTCCATTTCAACGAAGGCTCTCACGGTTTCGTCCTCCATGTCCTCTATTTCCATGGCAGTTTCCATGTCGAGGGCCATTCCGCACTTGTAGCAGAAGTGAGCGTCATGCTCAACAGAGGATCCGCAGCGAGGACAGGTCTTCGGGGCCATCGTGGATATCCGTTCTTCTTCCTCGTCCTCTATGCCATAGAGTCTCGCATAGTCCATATCCAGGTCCTTTCCAGACAGATGAACATACACTCTCGGTGTTCTTGAGCCCTGCACCCATCCGAACCACTGGCACAACTGATACTCTGTGAATTTACTTGCCATATATGTGGCCCTGCTGTGTCTGAAATGATGTGGGTTGACCGGCTTGTCCACTCCAGCCTTCTTTGCGGTCTCCCTAAGCATTTTGTTGACGGCGGCGTATGTCATCTTCTCTCCTTTTCTGACGTTGCCAATATTAACCCATACCGGAGCATCACGCTCGTTCCTTCTCGGGTGTACGATGAGCCATTCCTGAAGGTACGGTACCGAGGAAATGAGTATTAGTCTTCTCGGCCCGGTCTTTCCATCGACCACTATCTTCTTTCCGTACTTGTGATCCTCGAAGCTTTTGATACTGAGGTCAATCAGCTCACCTATCCTTGCTCCGGTCTCCCACAGCATCGCTATGAGCGCTCTGTCCCTGACCTCTGTCGATGCGGCAATCAGTTTCTTCACATCCTCTTCGGTCAGCAGGTCTTCAGGAAGCACCTTCTTATTGGTTCTGGTCTCTGTCTTCAGCCACTTTATGCACTTCGGATACTCTCCGTCACCTATCCATTTGTAGAATGTCTTCAGTATCACCTTGTAATCGCTCTTCGTGTTATCAGAAAGTTTCAGGTTGTTTATCCAGATGACCAGATCTTCTATGTCCTCCCTGGTTGCATCGGGAAAAGGAACTCTCAGCTGTTCCGCCATCCTCGGGAGGTACAGAAGGTTCTTGTATATTCGACTTCGAGAGTAGTTGTTCAGACTGAGGCGTCTGACATATGCACTGATCAGCCCTTTATTTTCGTCACAGATGTTCCAGTTTCGTTCAAGGGCCGTCACGGCCTTTTCTATGTTTCTTGCATAATTCTTATCTTCGATACTTGGCATATTACATACAAGTGTATGCTAATATATACGGATTTCGTCAGAGCATTGAACTCCGGGTTCAAATCCCAGCACCCCGCATTTATTTCAGACCGAATCTTTGAAGCATTTGAAGACAAGATAATGCCGTTACATGATGTGCTCATAAGCCATTCATTTCCCAATCATCTCTGCCATATCCATCATGTCCCAGTGTATTATACCTTCATCATCCATCCTTTCAAGACATTTTTCCGTGAATCCTGACTTTGAAACTATCATGAGTTTCTCTTTCCTATGCCCATTCTTCCACTGCACAAGATCCTTCTTTTCCATAAGGTCATTGAGCACATCACAGCCCACAGGCCGGCTCCTCCATTTGACCTCTCCGAAGAGTATCTCCTTCTTTTTCTCATTCAGAGCCACGATGTCTATTTCATCCCCCCTGCGATTCCACCATGAACCAATCCTTTCATAGTTCATAGACTTTCTGATAAGTTCTCTCGAGAAGAGTTCAAACCTTTTTCCAAGATATGTGTTCATTCCGGCATTCACTTTATCGGAGAGAGCATCCCAATCTTCCCTTTCTATCATCTCTCTATTGGCATAGACGAACCTGAACCAGAATGACAGGAAATTCTCGGAGATGAGATACCTGCTGACCCTGACCCGAGGCCTATCTTCTGTCACAGGATACTCTTTCATAAGCAGTTCATGCTCCGAAACCAGTTCCTCAAGATATTTTGACAGATTTGTAACGGATATGCCTGTCCTGCCAGCTATTTCGTTGTGTGAAGCTTTTCCTTCAGAGACGGCTTCCAGTATCGAGAACATCGTCTTCCATTTGCCTCTGAATTCCTGTGAAAGAAGAAGCATGGGCTCGTTCAGAAGGGGTGCACCGGTCCAGTAGAGCAGATTATCCAAGGCTTCTTCCACTGTCCCCGCACCGAAACGATCCATCAGAACATAGTACCTCGGCATCCCTCCAAAAACCATGTAGGTCCGGATAGATTCACTCATCTCTGAAGGAAGGACGCTCTTGAGGTCATCAAAGTCCAAAGGTTCGATCTTCCATATGGAGGACGACCTTCCGAACAGAGGGGACATGGAATCTCCGAGTATCCTTTTCATCATTGAGGTGTAGGAACCTATGAGAATAAGCAATATGTTGGAGTCTTCACTGGAATCCACATGCTTCTGCATTATGGAGAACCCCGACGGATTTACGAATTCCATATTCTGGAACTCGTCAAAAACTATTGTTTGGTCTTTTAGAGAGAAAATGTATGAAAAGAAACGATCCCAGTCCCTGAAATCAGGAAGATTGGAGCCCATGGACTCGTTGATTGTTCTGGTGAAATCCTCCAGAAGCATATCCTCTCTCTTCTCATCCACGAAGAAGTAGAGTGACTTTCCACCATCTCTTTTCATAAACTCTCTCACCAGCCTTGTCTTTCCGACCTGCCTTCTACCAATCATTCCGACCATTATGCTTCCTTTTTTCGATGCTTTCTTGAACCTCTCGAGAGCAGATAGTTCCTCAACACGATTTATGAAGTCCATGCTACCCCATAATCATTATGGTATATAATCATTACGATTCATACTGTTTTTCGGGATGACCACACCAATCCGAAACATTCTGAGATTGACGCACAGTAACTTAGTGTACGGTATCCAGCAGGTAATGATACCTTTTAGAATAATTCTGTTCAGCACATCATTCTGGAATAGATTCCTTTCAGCTGAAGACAATACTTTTCCATCAGCACATACAAAACATTTAAAAAACGCCGTTCTATATCCTATCCATGAAACTGGAAATAGAGATTAATAGGGAAACCATCAAAAGGCTCAATGAGATGAAAAAGATATTTGGATAAAAAGCTCTTCATTTACCATCATAATACTTTAATAACGAAAGGACATCTTCCAATCATGTCCACTAAAGCCGCACTAATCACTCCAGTAGGGATGACACCATCTGTAGTTACAGAAATGATAATGCATCTCGACAAAATGGAAGGCATCTATCTAACCGATGTCTGCCTCATTCATACTATTAACCCAAATGTGAAACACATAGTAAATTTCATAAAAGGAGTAATCAATTCAAAATATCCCCGAATAAGAGTTCATAATATCTCTTTGCCTTTTGAAGATATAAAATCCGACGAAGATAACCTTCAGTTCATGAAGACTCTCAAAGAAACCATAGAATATGAGCGAAGTATGGATGTCAAAAGAATCTATTTGTCTGTTTCCGGTGGAAGAAAGGATATGAGTGCGTCTTCTCTTGTTGTTGCATCCCTTAGTTGGGTGGACAGCGTTTTCCATGTGATACATTCGGATGTCGAAGTGTATAACATACATATAGAAAAGATAAGAGATGAAATATCTAGAATAGGAATGTCAGATAATGCAAAGGAGGCTTATGAAGAATTCATGAAAACGTCATCTAAATCAGAGGACATGGAGATGGCCATATTTCCTTCTATGGATATGCTCACCTATGTCGAAATACCGTTTCTTCCATACCCTCCATCAGTCCTCTGTGAACTCCAAAGGCTTTCTTCCATGGGCTATATGTATGTTTCTGAGATTAACATAGATAGTGAAACGCTGGCGATTCTTTCAAAGCAGGGATTTGTCTTGATAAAAGATGAAACAATATATGTGGCTGAAAAAGGAGAGCGCATTTTGAATGTTTTTCGTTGAATGCTACCAATATCTTTAAATAATGGAATAGGATAAACCTTCAATGGGATTGGAACACCTCTATAGTAGCACGTATAGTCGCTTTGTCATCCATTTTATTCAGGATAGAACGGCTTCATTACCATATTATGGCCCTATAGTTCGAGGATGGATAGGAACAAAACTTTACAGGAACAAGAACCTGTTTAAAGAAGTTTTCAAACCAGAAACAACGGATGTGAAACCATATTTTCTCTACACTCACCATGAAGGCAGACACATATGGGCCACACTATCATTCTTAGGTGAACCCAAGTCTTTCATAGCTGAAATAAGCAAAACCCTTTCTTCTGAGTTTGTCACCAATCTGGGCGGCGTTCCTGCTAGAATAGAGAACATATCCTATTCTTTGGAGGAATTCATGGGTGTTGAGGTAGAAAAAGAGGTGAAGGTGAAGTTTATTTCTCCAACCTACTTGGAAAAATACGGAAATCCTCAGATCGCTCCTTCTTTTGAGGATATAGTTAACGCAACACTGAGATCTGCCAACAGATACATGAAGTTCTTTGCACCCGAGATATATCCGCTCAGGATAAAAAAGAAAGACACTGAAGACGTAATAAAGTCGTTCTCAGTAGAAACATTTACTTGGAAGCATCACCGTATGAATGGAGGAATGGTTCCACTTTCAGGAACGGTTGGTGAGATTACATATGAGTTAAAAGAAGAGCCTAACCGGGATTTGAGACGTATAATCGGTCTAACATCATTTTTCCAGATAGGAAAAAGAGTAGGGTATGGATTCGGAAAAGTGGAGGTGACAGCATGAAAAAAGGAGAATATGTGTTTTTGACAGACTGGTTTTCTAAGAAGACCATGAAACCAGAAGATGTAGATGAAAAAATAGACGAACTTTTCACCGGGTTAAAGGAATGCGGAAAAAAAGAGTCTCTGGAAAAAATAGGGGATTGCGTGGAGGAAAAGATGAGAACTTCCGAAGTTGCAAGATATATGGTATCTGATACCAGATTGCCCACATCTTCACTATATCACCATATGAAAAACACGGCAGGTATAGCAGTTCCCTTGGCTATAGATGAAGATGAGGGATATTGGGGGCCATCCAATTTAGACAAAAGGGCAGCTCTAAGAATATCATCTATGTTGCACGACATTGGAAAATTTGTTGCTCAGGGAAAAGGTAAGAAACATGTTGAAAAAGGGAAAGAGATTCTCCAGAACATAGTTGGAGAGTGGAACATAGATTCCAAACTTAAAGATGGAATAGTGGATAATGCCATAAGACACCATAGCAATGATTACTACGACCCATATCTTCCCAAATCTAAGATTCAGAAGATAATCTCAAAAGCAGATAGCGTAGCTTCAGGTATGGACAGAAAGTATGAAGTGGTTTATGACGCAGACAGGGGAGCAGTTAGCAATGAGGACGAAATATTTCCTCATAAGATACACATTGGTGGAACACACTATCTATTGAAACCTAGGGAATCCACAGAGGTAGGAAGCCTTACAGAATATGAAGAGGGGTATGGTAGGAAATATGTTCTCCTTAACGACGAAACAGTGAAAGGCGGATTCGTCGATATGAGTGACTGGGATTATAAAATAGACGGGAGTATAGGGATACTTCGAATGGATATTTCAGGCATTCAGAAGTTCATCTCATCTGGAAAAAGCTTGGATACTACGAGGGGGGCTAGTGCCATAATAGAAGATGCTGAAAAGGTAGCTGCAGAGGTAATATCAAGTATGGTTTCAAGGGAATCTGTAATCTACAAAGGCGGGGGCAATATGATAGCCTTCATTCCAACTAGAAAGGTGGGGGAGATACAGTCACTTGTTGAAAAAGAGACAGAAAAAGTGTTGATGTGGCCAGAGTCAGGAACAAGGCCAGTTGTTGTGGCAGATACCTTTTCACTCAGGGATGTTTCCACATCTTTTAGTGATTGCATAGAGAAGTTGATGCGTAAGGCCGACTCTATAAAGTCAGAACCACTTCAGGGCTTACAATCGTTCCAAATACGGAGTGATGAACTGTGTACCGAGTGTAATGAAAGAAAAGCCAACACTTCCGTCAGAGACAAAAAAGTATGTCTAGTATGTAAAAGGAAGATGCAGGTTGGGAGTGAGAGAAAATTTTCTATGGAGGGTACGGAGGAGTTTTATCTCGGATATCCTCGACCTACCGCTACAGAAAAGATATCGGGGAGAAATACAAGCACAGGAAACATAGCGGTCATACAGATGGACGGAAATAGGATGGGCATGCTCTTCAAGAGGACAAGAACACCTGCGGAGTATTCCATGAAGAGCATGGAGTTCAATGACAGGATGAGGTCTGCTATACGGGAGGCCATAGATGAAGTGCATACTAAGAACCGAGACAAGGATGACAGATACCGTGAAGGAAAGAGAGATGTCTTCTGGCTGGATGTTCTCTACATTGGTGGGGATGACATAGTCATTCTAAGTGATGCACGCTATGCAGTGAGGTTAGCAAAGACAATATCCGAGAAAGTAGCAGAGAGTTTCCACTCTGTTCTTCCATACCATAACACTCCAATAGTTACAGTTTCCGGCGGAATAGCAATAGCGAAGCATAATTTCCCGATCTATTTCCTGTTTTCAGCTGCAGACGCTGCTGAACACGAGGCTAAAAAACTATTCAGAAGCAACATAGATGCAGAAGGAAAGGTTCCTTCTGGAAGCATAAGCATTTCTGTAGTGAACACAACCATGCCCTCAGATAACCGATTCACATATCTGACAGATGATGAAGACATAGAGGAGATTATGAGAATAATGGAGATAGCCAGTGAACAGACAGGAGACAGAGACCATATGAATTTCGTCAAGTTATTCAAGACTACAATGCAGGAGATAACATCTGCTCCGGATGACGAGATAACATTATTTAATCTGAGAAAGTTTTACTACTCCAACTACAGTTCCAAGGAGAGACTTAGAAAACTTATTCCTCATGTGGAGAAAGAATTCGGAACAGAGACCGGTGCTGAAATGGTTGAATTCCTTTCGAAATACCTAAAAGATGATGATAGAAGAAAGGCCATGAAAGCAATGTTTCCGATGGTGGTGATCTAATGAAGTCTATTTATCTGAGAATAAAGATGAAAGACCCTTTCAAAACCGCAGGTCAGAGGCAGGGAACCAGAGAAACGTTCCTTAGAACAGAAGATGGCAATTATCCATTCATACCTGCAACACATTTCAAAGGGGTTCTGAGGCACGAATTGGAAAGACTCGGAAAAGAAGATTTCGTAGTCAAGAATCTGGGGACTATGAATCCCGATTCCGGCAGAGAAGGGGAAGAATACCGGGAAACAATGGTTAAATTCATGGATCTCATCCCTGCAGATTCTTGGAAGACCGCGGTACGCCCTCATGTTTCCATTGAACAGAAGACAGGAAAAGCAGGAGCGGGTCATCTCCAATTTGAAGAGGTTGTGGCAAAAGGTGCAGAATTCCACGGCATGATACTTCTCAAAGACAGTAATGAAGAAGTTGAGAGAATCATCCACGCAGGCATACTTTCCGTTGCAGATTTCGGAATAGGAGGTTCAAGGTCATCGGGGCTTGGTCGTTTCGAAATACTTGATTTCAATGTTCTTGAGGGTGATGAGGCAATAGAGAAGATAAAGGAAACATATCTGGAGGTGTGGGAATGAGCGAGGTCATCATAGAAGGAAGATTCACTGCGCTTTCACCCATCCACATGGGAACTGGAGAAAGAAAAGGAAATTTTCACCCGACTGAGATACATGTGACCGCAAAGGCGTTAAGAGGTATGTTGGGAACATACATGTACCATTACGATAGAGAACTATTTGAAAAATCCGGCATCGGAACGGAAAAAAGCATACTAAGGTTCTTTCCGTCATATCCTTCTGGTTCTCTTCCATCTCCTTCAAACCTGAGGTGGTGTAAAGCATGCGGAAGACTAATCGAGAAGGAGAATGGAGTGTGTCCAAATGATGGGAACGAAGGAAAAAGAAACCCTGGCATATTCTTGTCTAAATCTCTGGAAGATAAGGTATTCCAAAAACCATCAATAGGAAAGACTATTCAGGCCAAAGTTCCGATAGTGCGTGACACCGGAACCGCTCCGGAGAAGGAATACGCTCTAAAGCCGTATAACATAGAGGTATTTGGAAAGGGAAAAACTTTCGATTTCACGATGAAGTGCCCTGCGGAAATTGCAGAGATGACTATAGGCTATCTTAAAGAGGCAGGGCTTCTCATGGGAGTTGGAGGCTTTAGGTCCAGAGGTATGGGAACAATACTCTTCGAAGACCTTAAGACAAAACCTGTGGAGGAAAAGAGAAAAGAGATAATGAAAGGGCTTGATGGAGATGAGCTATTGATGATAGTGACCTCCCCAGTTATTGTGAAAGATTCGGGAGGATATACTGTGGGGTTCAATGCAGACATTCTGCGTAAAGCAGGTTTGCAGGTTCGTTCCGTGAAAGCCAATATGAGCAGATATGTGAAGGGATATGCACGTGGTTGGGATTATTCTGGAAGTGATTACCGCCTAAATGAAACGATACCTGCGACAGGCCCAAGAAGCTCGTATTTTCTCTCAGTAGATAATGAATCGGCAGTAGATGCAGAATTGAATGGTATAGGTGAAGAGCGGGAGATATATGGTCATGTACGCTTTTTTGGAGGTGTTAGGATTGAATCTCAGTGATGTGGCAAACATGGCGTGGGACATCGCTTTAACCAGCATGATACATACCGGTGAGAGAAAAAGAGAATTAAAATGTGTATCAACCGGAAAAATAAGAAACATTCTTATGAACATAGAACGAGGAAATCTTAATGTACTTAAGAATGCTGAAGTTAACCCCCCCATAAATAACCGATTTGAGGCAGAAAAAATTAAAAAGAAGTTCTCTGAGAGTGTTATACTTATAGGCAATTATGCCAGTCAGATGAACAGCGAAGGCGTTTTTGACGATTATTTTACGAAGCTTACGAAGTATGTTCTGTGGGATATAGAGGATCTTGAGAGGTCTTTAAATGCAAGGGATTTTAACACAAATCACTTTAAAGAGCTGATGAAGGCTGAGGGAATTCCTCAGTCGGAAATAGAAAGGAATCTTGGAAGGATACTGGCTCTGAAAAGGGAAACCGAGAGAGATAGGCCCAATAGTGGGTATAAAAACTATGGAAAAAACAGAAAAGGAGGTAGATGAATGGAAGAAGTGGCTAGAAAATCACTGGAATATGGATATCGAGTAATAACTGAGGGTCTCGTAAAAGAGAGGAAATGGAATAAATATAAAAAAACATATGAGAGTCTTGTTAGCTGGAACGAAGACAGAAAAAATCCAGATAACTCAAAATTCTCTCATGATGGAAGAAGCAAACTAAAGGGACTCATAGAGCCGTTGAGGACGTTCGAAAACAAAGAAGAGGCATTAGTGCATTTCTCAAAATATCTTGCCTATACACTACCACGCTCTGGACTCTATAATACAAGAGACGTCTTACTTCAGATAGAGAATGAGATAAATAGTAGTGTTGAGAATGCAGATACAAGATGGGAAATTATGCGTTTGACAATAGGCTATCTAAATTGGACCATGGATTCGATACTCTCACTTGCAGGAGATTACAAGGACGATAAAATAGCTTTCAAAGAACACCTTGAGCAGATGGTTAAGGGCGATGGCATAGAAGATGTAGATGAAACAGTTAGGAAGATATTTGCATGGAGGAGTACATGGAATGAGGGAAGGAGGTGATATGGATGTTTGAAAAACTCGACAATAGGATGATAATAGATTATGAGGTGAAAGCTCTGTCTGATCTTCATATAGGTGGACATCAGGATATGCTGCCGGGGGAACTAGACTTGCCAGTGATAAAGGATGCAGATGAGATGCCCATAATACCCGGTTCTTCACTTAAGGGGATACTGCGGCAGGAAACAATACGCTTTCTGAGGGCTCTTAGAGATACAGAAAAGGTAAAAATACGCTACGAAGGAAAGGGGAAAAAGGACGATGTAGAATACATGGTTGAAAACAACCTTTTCGGAAGCCAAGAATACGCATCATCCATAAAGTTCAGGGATGGTGTGGCAGACAGGAAAAGGATAGGAGTAAGGGACGGTGTTAAAATAGACATAGCTACACGAAAGGCCAAGGGTGGAGCGAAGTTTGACATGGAAGTAGTCCCAAAGGGAACCTCATTCTCCGGAGAGATTATAGTCGAAAATACGGGAAAATTCCTCAATGATGATAAGAACCGAGGTTATGCCAAACTGGGAGCTCTTCTTAACACAATAGCCCTTTTCAATGCCACAAATAGAGGAATAGGCGGTTTCACCTCCAGAGGATTTGGAGAGGGAGTCATACTCATAAAAGAGATACGGGAGATAAAGCCAGATGATTATCTGAATCTGAACCCGGAAGGCAAGAGATACTCCATGGAATCCCATATAGAAAGTGCCATGGAAGGAAAACTCCCTGAATCGGAGATAATAGAAACTGCTCTGGAGGACTGGAAGAAGTATCTGACAGGTGATTGAAGTGAATCAAGGGAAGGATTACTTCTCCAGTGTTAGAGGTGTCTATCGGATAAAAGGCACAATTGAAATGCTGACACCTTTCAGAATAGGCTCTGGCAGAGATACAGAGTACTCTCTCAACCAGAACCCTGTGCTTCTGAGATATGACGCTGAAAGCGATGTATATGAGCCATTTATACCCGGAAGCTCTATAAAGGGTATACTGCGTGCAGCAACACATAGGCTAGCCAAGACCCACGGATACGAGATGAATCGGGAAGAGCCCGTCATAGTAGGAGAGATATTTGGAAACATGGAACATGCAGCCAAGGTGAAAATAAGGGATGCATCCTATGCTGGAGAGAAACTAATATTTCCAAAAGAAGACCCGAAGATATCTGTTCGTGGGCGGAAGCCACACTTGAGGCAGGAAGAAACACTGCCACCATCTGAATTTTCCTTTGAAATAACAGTTAATAATCCGACGGAAGAGGAAATGAAGATGCTCCTCGCCGCTCTAGAGGAGATAAACAGAAAAAGGGCGCATTTTGGAGGCAGCATATCCCGGGGCCGAGGATTTGCAAGAGTGAAATACACGGTCGAGAAGATGAACTTTGGCCTGAGTGCAGAGGATCTATCATGGAAGGAGGTTTCTATCCAGCCGGAAGTATCTATCAAAGGGCCAATTCCAAGAGGAGATGATTTTTCATTGTACATGGGTGCCGATAATGACCGGCCATACGGGTGCATAGTGCTGCATGTGAATATTCTAACCGAACAAGCTTTTAAGATGAGTGGCATAGATGAACCGACTGTAACGGTAGAAGATAAGCCATACATACCCGGCTCCGTTATAAAGGGTCACTTGAGGAAGAAAAGTGGCTTCAGAGGAGAATATGAAGAGAGGATATTCGGCTCTACTCGTGGACGAGGGGCAACAAGATCCAGAGTTCTTGTATCGGATTTCCTTATCGAAGAGGGAGATGCATATCCCGACAGCATTCCCGAGGGAGTACGCCTGATTGGATGGATAGTGCTCGACAACATGAAAGAAGACGAGATAAAGAAGATTCTCTCGGCGTTGAATCTCGATGGGACCGTGACAATAACAGGAGGAACATCTGCGAAGGGAGGTGTCAGAAATGGTCCAAAGAAATACAACAAAATTTCCTTTGAAATAGTGGATGCCGTAAAATACAATGTGAACAACCCTGAGCTTGAGGTGGAGCTTTGAACTCCGACGAGAGAAGAGTGAGAGAAGAGTACATATCAAAATACTACCAGGAATTTGGAGGAAAATACGATGCACTGGTGGTGACGGTCGGAAAAAGAACAGAACCTCTGATAAGAGATATACGGGCGGTTTCAGCGGAAAAAACATACCTGATATATACCAAAGGATCCGAGAAGGAAATGGAAAAGATAATCGAGGAATGCGGTCTGCCTCCAAGCAAATACGAGAAAGAAAGGGTGAACTCAACCGATATGACAGAGATATATAGCTTAATAAAGGACATCGCTAGGAAACACGATACGGTGGCAGTGGACATAACTGGAGGAAAGAAGGCCATGGCAGGAGCAGCAGCCATAGCAGCGTCGTTCATCTCATTGGACATCATATATTCGGATTACACAGAATACGATGAGGAAAACATGAAACCGAAATCCGGAACAGAGCATCTGGCCAGACTGGAGAACCCAATGAAAACAACTCAGGACATACTCAAGAAGATGGGTATAGATGCATTCAACAACGGAGATTTCAAGAGGGCAATGGAACTTTTTTCCACAGTGAGTGAGGCGAGCTGTTCCGCACAGGATGAAGCTATGTTCTCTTTTCTAAAGCAGATGTCGCAGGCTTTTCTCATGTTCTCATCTTTCGACTTTGCAGGAGGTCACTATCTGATAGAAAAGGTCTATTCCAAGTCGAAAAGATGGAACCACCATACACAGGAAGACCTTTTGAGATTCAGTGAGAACAGCAGAGCGATATATGAGATGAAAAAGAAGGGTGCTAGAGACATAGAAATTCTGGGAACAAGGGACGCATATCTTTTCATAATGTCACTTCTCATAAACCTGCGGAACAAAAAGAAGAATCAGGGTGACATGGTATCTTCAGCTCTTATAAATTACAGGTTGATGGAGATGATGGCCCAGCAAAGGCTAGCCACGATGGGCATAGATACATCGGATGTTTCAGAGTCAAGCATTAACTTCAGTAAAGAAGAGCGGGAAAGATATGAGGAATATACAAGAGAAACAGCAGGCATATCTGGACCTTACATCAAGATTTCCAAGAAGAGCGGGCTTCTTCAAGATATATGCATACTAAAAGCGAAAGACGACCCTCTGCTTGAGGATATCGACCCTGATGATGTAAAGAACGCCAGCCAGCCAAGAAATAAATCATACATGGAACACGGCATAGACCCTGTGGATTCCAAAAAGGTGAAGAATATGGAGGGAACAGTGAATAAGATGCTAGAGAACTTCTGCAATATAGAAGGAATAAGTGTCGAAGAACTCACAGGTCTCGCAAGGTTCCCAAAACTCCGAGAAATATGAAGTTTATCTATGTTAATACATACGGTGCCAGAGTTCGGGCAGATTCCGAAATAATCCTTATAGAAAAGGATGGAGAGAAGAGCTACATAAGCCCAAGAAAGGGAGAAGTTCTTATAATGGGCGGAGGAGGTAGCGTAAGTGCGGGTGCTATAAAAGTTATGGCAGAACATGGTATGACATTCATTATAGAGGATAGAGGAGAGATAATAGCATACATGGAATCTCCAGATTTTCCATATTCTACTCTGGAATCACAGATGGAGATGAGTCCTGCATGGAAGATGGAGATTGCAAGGGAGATGATAATTTCATCGGCTAGAAATAGGATAGAAGTTCTAAGGAAGCACGGGATAAAGTCTGATATGAAGGCAAGGATAGACCGGATACGGAATAGCCTCAGTTCAGAGGAGCTCATGGGTGCGGAAGGAGATTTCACAAGGGAGTATTTTTCACATTTCAGGAGTCTTTTAAAGAAAGAACTGGGATTCGAGAGAAGAGAGAAACACCCTCCGAGAGACCCTGTCAATTCCATGTTATCTTATGGCTATGCGATATTGGCTTCAAAGGCAATTTATGCAATAAAGGCAAACGGAATAAGCCCGAGATACGGAGTCCTTCATGCCACATACAGAAACAAAACACCTATGGTATATGATTTCATGGAGGAGTTTAGAGGTCCTATTGTAGATATGGCTGTGCTGAAGATGGCGAAAAAGGCAAAAATGGAGGATTTCACGGTGGAAAAGGATTTCTGCTTCATAAAAGAGGATTTCAGAAAGGGGCTTGTGGAGTCGGTTTTTGAAAGGCTTTTTGCAGAGATGGATTACTATGGAAAAAAGCTGGCTCTTATGGACATAATGATGTACCAAGCGAAAGTTTTGAAGGAGGCAATAGAGGGAAGGGAAGAATATCGGGGTTTCAGATATGCATAGCGAGAAAGAACTCTTTGTTACATACGATATAGAGGACGACAAGCTAAGGACAAAGATATCAAAAAGGCTGCTTTATTTCGGTTTGAGACGCATACAGTATTCCGTATTCTGGGGAGATGTGCAAGAAAAAGATATTGTAGAGATGAAGGAGTTTTTTAAAGGCCTGGAATACGGAGCAAAAGACAGAGTTGTGATGACGGAAGTGAATATAGAGGACTTGAAAAAGACGACCCAGTATGGAGAAAAGATAAGAAGGCCGAAAGATTATCTCATAGTCTGATCATCTGCGAAACTCAGCATCAGGTATTTAATCTATTCGTATTTTCCAGACTCCGCTAAAGAAAACCTATATATAGAGTTGTACCGTACATAGCCTATAACCCCACTACAGAAGGGGACTACTAAGCCTTGACAAAACACACCGCTACAGCAGGTGATGACAACGTGTAAACGCTATCACAATTGCTACTAACACTCCGATTCTTGACAAAACACACCGCTACAGCAGGTGATGACAACGGTAAAGCCCGTTGTCGAGGAGAAGGCGGACGAAATCCTTGACAAAACACACCGCTACAGCAGGTGATGACAACTTTGGTTCATCTTCAATAAGAACTCCAACATCCTATCTTGACAAAACACACCGCTACAGCAGGTGATGACAACGAGTTTGAGCCTCTTGGTTCGGATTCGTTTGATTCCTTGACAAAACACACCGCTACAGCAGGTGATGACAACGCTTACGACATCCATGATAGGCTGTCCCTTGTCATCTTGACAAAACACACCGCTACAGCAGGTGATGACAACTCGATATGAATGCTATCTATTCCAGTTATATCATATCTTGACAAAACACACCGCTACAGCAGGTGATGACAACTTTTCTATATATGAAAGGCTAGAAGGCACACGGAAACCTTGACAAAACACACCGCTACAGCAGGTGATGACAACTGCTCGCAGTTCATCTGTTAGCCTTGCGATTTCTTTGCCTTGACAAAACACACCGCTACAGCAGGTGATGACAACTTCTGTCCATTTTATCACCTGTTTTAAAGGTTTTTAGCTTGACAAAACACACCGCTACAGCAGGTGATGACAACACAGGCGCAGAACCCGTGCTGCCTGGCGAAATCCCTCTTGACAAAACACACCGCTACAGCAGGTGATGACAACGTTTTCTCCATTCATTTTTGCTCACCTTCTGGACCTTGACAAAACACACCGCTACAGCAGGTGATGACAACGTGCCCAATAGGCTATGTGATGGGTGCGCTCAACATCTTGACAAAACACACCGCTACAGCAGGTGATGACAACTGAAAACCTCGTTTATGAAGTCCTCATCGCCATCCGTCTTGACAAAACACACCGCTACAGCAGGTGATGACAACAAGATTATGAGCGTCCGGAAGGGGATGGTCGTGGCTCCTTGACAAAACACACCGCTACAGCAGGTGATGACAACTCACAGGACAGGGCGACATTAAGGCAGACACGACCACCCTTGACAAAACACACCGCTACAGCAGGTGATGACAACGTAGAGACCGACATCATGCACATAATCTCCTTTTGTCTTGACAAAACACACCGCTACAGCAGGTGATGACAACATGAGGATTTCTTTCGGTAGTGGGATGGGCTTTGAGCCCTTGACAAAACACACCGCTACAGCAGGTGATGACAACTCCATAAACAGCAGATGCCATCATGCTCATTGAGACCCTTGACAAAACACACCGCTACAGCAGGTGATGACAACTGTGTCCGCATAGTCCTCAATATACATCCAGTCCCAGCTTGACAAAACACACCGCTACAGCAGGTGATGACAACGGTTATCTCGAACCCTGCATAGGCATTCTTTTCCTTCCTTGACAAAACACACCGCTACAGCAGGTGATGACAACTTTATTCCGCTTGGTTGTCCCTCGTATCCTGAATATCTTGACAAAACACACTGCTACAGCAGGTGATGACAACGCTGAAAGAAATCCTCTAACCAGTGTCTCTTCACCTACTTGACAAAACACACCGCTACAGCAGGTGATGACAACTATTATACGGGTCATTCTCTGCTCTGATTCGCCTACGCCTTGACAAAACACACCGCTACAGCAGGTGATGACAACGTGGGTTTTCCTCCGGGCCAATGCACTCCTAGGGCCGCCTTGACAAAACACACCGCTACAGCAGGTGATGACAACTTTAAGCCCCCATACCCTTTTCATAGCTTCTTCGACGTCTTGACAAAACACACCGCTACAGCAGGTGATGACAACTAGATTTCCTTCCAGGATTGTGCCTTCTCCACCGCCCTTGACAAAACACACCGCTACAGCAGGTGATGACAACTGATTGCCAAATCAATAGCTTCCTTTTTGTTCTCTGCCTTGACAAAACACACCGCTACAGCAGGTGATGACAACGTGCGAGGAGTCATGCTTACACCCTCTTCTTTCTTCTTGACAAAACACACCGCTACAGCAGGTGATGACAACCATACTCGTCCGTTACGTCTATTCTTATTTGCCACATCTTGACAAAACACACCGCTACAGCAGGTGATGACAACATGTTTCCACCGAGTATTTTTTTAAGCCTGGGCTCCTTGACAAAACACACCGCTACAGCAGGTGATGACAACATGTTTCCACCGAGTATTTTTTTAAGCCTGGGCTCCTTGACAAAACACACCGCTACAGCAGGTGATGACAACTCATTTTTACATCTCTAATTACATATATATCCTCATACCTTGACAAAACACACCGCTACAGCAGGTGATGACAACGATAGAGCCATACCCGGTTGCTCTGGTATCTTTTCCCTTGACAAAACACACCGCTACAGCAGGTGATGACAACGCAATCGTAGCAACATTACCACGCGGTTTCTGAAAGCCTTGACAAAACACACCGCTACAGCAGGTGATGACAACTTATGCTTATCCTTAGCCCCACCTGATGCCGATGTCGTCTTGACAAAACACACCGCTACAGCAGGTGATGACAACTTTAAAATGGCATGCCTATTGTCCACGTTCCATCTGTTCTTGACAAAACACACCGCTACAGCAGGTGATGACAACGCTTAATCAGATAATAACCTACAACACCCGCAACTACCTTGACAAAACACACCGCTACAGCAGGTGATGACAACGTACTCGATACCCGCACCATCGAGAGCTTTTGCGACCTCTTGACAAAACACACCGCTACAGCAGGTGATGACAACACGGACCATACAGTGATACGCCGGTATCCTTTGAAATCTTGACAAAACACACCGCTACAGCAGGTTCTTGCATATTCGACTTCGAGACTAGTTGTTCAGACTGAGGCGTCTGACATATGCACTGATCAGCCCTTTATTTTCATCGCAAATGTATGCCCGATATATGCGATTTCGTCAGAGCATTGAACTTCGGGTTCAAATCCCCGGCACGCACATACTTTTATTTAATTAATATACCCCGCAGCTTGCTGCGGTTGGGACAGGAGACGATATGGGCAAATAACAATATACTTTGGCATGTTCTATAGCCCATGCTTCACACTGCACATATCGAATAAGATATCA
>Ga0190313_1000788_pt1 | contig 17951 bp, 18 predicted proteins | sample 4870071011_MG_FD_169989 | JGI IMG/M metagenome (GOLD analysis project Ga0190313, IMG submission 169989) | Hydrothermal vent sediment bacterial communities from Southern Trench, Guaymas Basin, Mexico - 4870-07-10-11_MG | ecosystem: Environmental > Aquatic > Marine > Hydrothermal vents > Sediment ...
CAGAATAAAATAGATACTGGTAAAACGTATACAATGGCTCATTTAATATGATTAATTATATAAGATACAATGTCATTAGCTGTCTTAGAGACACCAGTATAAATCAGTTGCTTAGGCGGAATAGGTAAACTTAGAAGTGGTTGCTTCATTATCCTTAAAATACTAGATGTACTAAGAGCTAATGGTCTAAATACATCAGACACGATCTCTACGGCTCTTCTAAAGTTATTTCCATCATAAAGTAAGACTCTACCGGGTGCTACAACAATTACATATGAGCTATTAATTGCGCTAGGTATAGGTAAAGCCACATCATTAAAGCTTTCTATCAATACTAATTCATGTCTCGATTCATGATACGCTAAAATATTATCTAACATATAATATAATTCAGGATTTAGGATTAAAGAAGTAAGTTCCTTTACACCTATCTCAATAGTATATTTGATTGATTTAACGAGATCCCTTAATATATTCTCCATAGACTCAAGAATATATTTATAATTATCCTTTACAAGGTAATGTACTGTTCGAAAACCATCATCTGCAATTGTAGTTAGTCTAACTAGTATTATTTGCTTAAAAACATCATCTATGAGGTCAATGTAACTCCTTATCCTATCTTGATAAAACTTAATGTCATATGGAATTAGGAGAAAGTCCAATGGAGATATTTGTTCAATGCATTCAATACAATTAATTGCTTCGGCATAATGATAGGCATCCTCACCAACGAGTTTGCCTAGTTTGATACTATTAATAATTGTTGTATATTGATACCAACCACTATGTCCACCTATTGGTTTATATGGATAAATATCAATACCTACTTCCTTAAACGAATTCAGTAGCTCAAGCGCAAAACTTGTTTTTCCAGACTCATATCTTAAAACACCTATTACCAGTATCTTCAATTTAATCGCCCCCAGCTATTCCCTCGATAAAAATAATAAAGAGACCCTCTATTAATCTATTAAAACATTAGGAATTCGGTGCCAATAATGGAAAGGAACAGAATACTATTAGCGGTTTTCTATCGATTAAAAAGCCATTACTTAATAGCTTTAATAACACTTATTATAACAATAGTATCTATTGTAGGTACCTTCATAGTATTGGCGAATACAAATAATTACATAATATACGAAACTACAAAGGAAATACCTATTCATATAACTTTAAACTTGAGATTTTCTGCAAATGATAAGAACGCATTGACCAAAACTATAGATTATATGAAGAACTTCATAGAAGAACTTGGAAAACAACCTGAGGTAAATAAACTATCAATGTTTCCTCGATTCTATATAATGGGCTATCTAGATCTAAAGGTTAGTATGAGTAATGAATCTAATATTGTAGAGGGAATGGCATCATTCTCAACACTATATGGTGAAACTATAAGATTTAATATAACGGATGGGATTATAGAAGAGAATAAGATTGGTGTTGAGCAACGATTACTTGAATCCTTTGGCCTTGAAATAGGCGATCATATTAGTATAGAGATCATTGATAGGATTAGGAATCATACTATACTTGAACTAAAGAATCTTGAAATAGGATATGCATATGCCTTAAAAGAATATAAGAAAGGCTATGGACCTGGTAGCTTTGGTATAGGCGGTCCGTTTACGTCTCCGACTTTATTGCCTAATTTTATTGTTAATGAAAGTATTTTGAAAGAAATTATTAAAACAGTTTGCTCTGTGCCTTATGTAGTATCTGCTGAAGAAAGTTCAAAGATGTATATCGATTATGTCTTGGATATGGTACTTAGTGAAAAATATCTTGTTCTCTATAATCCCGATCTAGCTTATCAGTTAATAGATGAATTTATTGATGATAAATTATCTTCTATATCTGAAAATGTATTTGGTAAAGACATTATACCTGAGAAGACAAGCTTTTTCTTCATAGTAAATAGGAACTTTAAAACTATTGAATTATCTTTTGAGAATTCTACTATTAATTTAGTATCCGATATTGATTCTCCCATACAAGATACAATATCTAGTTTGAAATCTATTATGCAGTTTCAAATGACTTCAATTCTGATAACGGCTTCTCTTCCAATATTTATTGGTTCATGGTACTTAATGGAGGTTGTGGCAAGTATAGTTATATATGGTCTTAGGCGTCACTTAGCACTTCTTATGACTAGAGGCGTATCATCCGATTCTCTTAAAAAACACTATATGGTCTTATTAGTATTCATAGGATTAATTGCTGTAATAATATCATTACCGCTAATTAACTTGACATCAAAGTTGTTTACAACAATGATATTGGGTAGGGTATTTTACGAGCCTCCATTAACAGATCCATTTATTATAATTACCGCGGCGATTATAGCTGTTCTACTGATACTATTAGTTTTGAGAAAGAGTCGCAAGTACCTAGATATAGAGGCTGGTGAATTAAGTTTCGTAACACGGGTCTTTATTCCAGCTGAAAAAACTATTTGGAAACCGGGTACTCTACTAACAATATTATTGATAATAAGCATCATAAAGTATGGTATGTGGATAACTGGATTTACAGTTGCTGATTTTATTAGGAAAGCTATTGAAACAGGTAATATGGGTTTGCTTATTGCATTGTCTATATATAGTATTATTGACTCACTTGCAACATATATTGCTCCATTTATTGTAACATATTTCCTCGTACAATATATCACACATTCTGAGAAAATACTTAATGTATTTTCAACCATAGTTACTAGAATTGTATCTGGTAACTTAAGTGATAGCGTAAAGGAACTGATCTTGAGGGGAAGCTCTAGATTATATAACGTATCATTTGTCATTGCATTAGTCTTTGCTGTATCATTAAATTATTTAGGCATGAGCTCTAGCCTTGAGACATGGTTCCCGGATCTGAAGGAGTTTTTAATTAATGTCTATGGCGAATATAGTACAATACAGCAATTTAGTTATCAAGGAATGATATATACCAATAAGTTGATGGTATATTATGGCCTTGTACTAGCTCTTTTAAGTTCTATATTGATGGCCCTAGTTCTTACAAAGGATTTAGATAAAGAAATGATCATACTTAGGGCACGTGGAGCCGGAATAAAGGATTTATTAAGACTTGTCTATGGAGTCTTATTCACTGTTGTTTCAATAAGTCTTATAGTAGGTTTTGTTAGTGGTATTATATGGTTAAAGGGAGGAATTGATGGTATAAATAGTAGTATGAGAGCTGCCCCAATAGCATTTAATGAGACATCAAATGTAGAAATACCTTATGTTACAATAGTATTTAGTATATATGATCTTGGCTATATCATTGCTATTGTTACTCTTTTGCTTCTCATACCCCTTATCATAATTTTTCTCCGTATATCAAAACCTATAGCTGAAAAACTCCGTACAATTGGGTGAATATATGTGTCTCAGTCTAAAAGAATTAGGCAAGTTCATATAAAAGTTTCTGATCTTGTAAAGATATATAGAACGGGTGATATAAGTGTACATGCACTTAAAGGAGTGGATCTTGAAGTTAGGCCCGGAGAGATAATTGCCATTATGGGGCCTAGCGGTAGCGGTAAAACAACTCTATTAAATCTTATAGGTGGCATAGATAAGCCAACTGCGGGCTCTATACTTGTTAATGGAGTAGATATAACTAAATACAGTGAATCACGGCTAAGGCTTTATAGATTATACACTGTTGGATACATATTCCAATTCTTTAACTTAGTGCCAACGCTTACGGTTCTAGAAAATATTGTATTGCCTATGCTCATAGCGGGTTGGGAAAAGAAGAAAGCTATAGAAAGGGCTAAAGAGCTTTTAAAGGAAGTTGATCTATTTGGGAAGGAAAATAGGTTTCCTGAAGAACTTAGTGGTGGTGAGAGGCAACGTGTTGCCGTAGCCGTGGCATTGGCTAATGATCCGCCGCTAATACTTGCTGACGAACCTACTGGAGAACTTGATATAGTTAATGCTGAAAAAGTTGTTTCTCTACTAGTCAATTTAGCTAGGAATGGTAAAACTATTGTCGTCTCTACCCATGATCCACGTGTAGCACGTATGACAGATCGTATATACATGCTTGAAGACGGCAGGATCATAGGAGTCTATACTCCTGAAAGGCTCAGTGGAGGAACCGCTATATCAGAAATAGGTCTTGAGAGACAAATTATTGACTATCTTAAGAAGAGAATTAGTGGATTACAGGATGAGCTTAAGGAACTTGAGAAACTGTTTCGTGAAGGGAAGATATCGGCTGAAGAATTCATAAGCAAGTATAATAGGGTCAGAGAGACTATAGACCTTCTCAAAGACGAGATCGCAAGACTTGGAGCAGGAGTTGAAGTATAACTTCCTTTATTCTAAGCTATAGACTTATTTTCTATGCCTTATGTTTAGTATAAGGTATGGAGATATGATACGAATAAAATGAAAGAGTATGGAGGGTGTAAATGGTTTGAATAAATGGCTGATCTATGGCTTGATCTTGTTAATGATGCTTTCTTACATGAATGCTCTACCTATAATACATTCTCAAGAATTTCCAACAAAAGCACTAATAATACTAGCTCCGGGAATGAATTATCGAAAATTCAATGAACTATTAGGCGCTAATGTAACATTTGTTAGAGAGTCAAAGATTATAGAATTAAAGCAATATCCACCATATACGTCTTTATACTATGAATATTTACTATTATCTCCTAACGGATACGATTTATCCATGGGAATACCTATTGATAATTATGTTCTTTTATGGAATGGTGGTAAAATCGATCCTAGTAGATTAATAAATCAATCAAAGATTATTGAGATGTGGGGGGATCTCGATACAGTCTTTATCAATGCACGTATAGTTAGTCCATTAAACCACTCAAGAACTGTTAACCTAGAGTATGAATCAGAGAAAACAGTTATTCCACCAACATTATTTGAACTAGAAGTTGATACTAGTAAACACTGGAGTCTATTAAATACAGATATAAGAGTTACATTAGTTAACAATAGCTATGTAATCGATATAGTTGATTATGGTGTAAAATTCAATCTTTCAAGAAATAATCCAATATCTCCGGTTATTACCCTAACTGTTTCAGAAAATAAAACAGAGAATATTGTTCCAGGAGAATATAAACTCAGGTTCAGAATACGTGTAATAAGTGATAATAAAATTTTACTTCTAACGCTTGGGACTCGTAATCCAAATAGAGGATTTTCAGAATTTTATCATGGATATGATAGGCCAATAACTCCTCATTTAATCTTGGATAATACAACATTAAACAAATTGTCTCCTGATATGATCTTATGGACTGTGGATCAAGTAGTAGGGTTCTATGTAAATCTTGCTGACTATGTTTTAACCAAGTATAATAAATTAATTACATACGCATACTATCCATTATTTGAAGAAACCTATAAAATGCTACAATTTATTGATAATGAATCATTAGCAAATGAGATTATTGAGAGGGTGTATGAAGGTTTTAATGAATTTATTAAGAAGGCTAGAGTTAAAATGGGAGAGGCAGTAACCATTACGTACGTTATATCACCATATACAATTACTGAGCAGCAAATAGACTTAAATCTTAACTATATAGCTCCTGGAATAGTAAAATATAGTGAATCAATAGTTCAAGATCTAGTTTTGCATGAGATATTATTTAGTATAGAAACTATTAGTGGCACTAAATACGTATTTATAACAGATAACAGAATAGGCTATGGAAAAGGCTATATAATGATTTATCCATCACTTCTCGACACCGATATCAGCCCCATTAGTGCCAAATCTCTTCAATTGTTCAATATAATGGCTGGTTCTTCAGGATATGGATTAAAACAATTAATTAGACGCGTTGATGATCTAGATGAGGAAGTTACTAGATTAAATACTAAAGTCAATGAATTAAATTCAACAAACGCTAATCTGAGGAGAGAGATTGAGAATTTAAAGAAAGCACTTGGCAAGTCCAATGCTACGGTTATTAATTTAAGAAATGAGATAGCTAGTTTAAAGGAACAGATTAATAGGATTGAAGATGAGAAAAGACAAGTATATATGTATCTATCTATGGGGATTATTGCTGCTATAATATTGTCTTTTGTCTATATATTAATAGTGCGGGCAATTGCAAGAAAGAGATAGAAGTATTTTTATTTTAAACTTTGTATCAGTATTTTTAGATAAAAATTAAATCCTGTATATTTGATCAACCAAAAGGCGATAATTGTAGATGCTATTATGAAACCAAGTGCATTAATAAATAGTCCATCTGATCTAAAACTGGCTATTCTTAGCCGTTTATTAGATAAAGGATATAGAATGTATATGCCTCTTGGTGTTAAAGAGTCAAAGAATAAATGTAGTATGTATCCTCCGGTAAAAGCAAGTGATATATAAAGAGGGTCTTCCTTAGTCAATAACATGAACTTGCTATAGAGAAAATATGATGCTACATAAATGAAGCTAGTGAAAACCATTGCTGCAATGAGGTTATGGAGTCCTTTTCTATGCTTATACCTGAGATCGAGATCTGGGAACCAGCCTCCAAGCCACCCGGATAAAATAGTATAGGGTAGAATATAGTAGTTGTTACTTGCAATAAGAAATCCCAAGGCTATACCCATATAAGCGTGAATAGTTCTCTTCAAATAAGAAACCCTCCATCATAAATATAGTTATTTAAAACTATTAAATAAATAGAGAGATCAAACTTTGGATTAGTAAAAGCTGTCAGTAGAGGACCACTTCGTCATCAACTCAGTTCGTTCCCGGGGTATTTCCTCATCCAAGAATTTGTTATGCACAAATCTCTTATCTATTTTATCTCTTAAGAAGTCCTACAATAAATGGAGAAAGTGCATTAGCATGGATAACACCATGGTGTGTGAAGATCTTTAGGCGGGTGTTTTTTCTCTTTGCCGAATCTCTCAAGAGGCTTCATTAGATGCTTAAATGATCTTGGAGGCGGTTGATACCATCCTATAGACAATTCTCTAGGGATCTCTTTTGGAATTTTCCTTGCAAATGGATCGCGATACTTACATTTAGGGCACTTATAGCCCTTACCTTTACCCATACTTTTCATACGCTTCCCGCATTTAGGGCATTTAGGTGCCTCATAAACTACTTTAGGGGCAACTTGGATTACACGTAGTTTTTCAAGGTTAATGGTTTTACCGTGTTTACTGCTTGGTGGTCTGACGATACCATATACTTCAACAAGATCGTTTATCCATAATTTTTCAACAATATCCCTAAATTTTCCAGTAGGCTCGTAAGCTGCTACATCAATTTCTCTAGAACCATCTGATATACTAAATATCACATGGCCTCCAGCTATTCTCTTAGGAGGTTTAGAAACCCTTCCCTGAAATATTACACCCGTATAAATATAGGCTTCATTAAGGCTTGTTATTCTCCTTAAATGGGCATCCGTACCTTGATTAGTGCGATAGATAATCCATCTTTCAATGGGCTCATTAATTCGCAGAATATTTAATGCCTCTGTCAATATCTCTGGAGACTCACCCCGTATCCCTAGTAAGACTGGATCAGGGCCGTGTGGAGTAATTAATGCCTTATCGACTTCATAGTCATAGTTAAGGAAAGTGTCTCCCCTCGTTAAATGGTCCATTTCCTTAATGCTATTGTGATCTATTTTTCTAGGTGAGCCCCAGTATTCTTGTTTTCGATAAACTATCAATTCATATGTATAGTCGGTATTGGACAATGTATTGCCAATGCTCGCTAATGCTCCAATAATTCCTCTCTTCATATTACCTAGGTGTTTAATCCTTATTCTGTCACCAAGTTTATCCATAATACGTTGGACAAGATCTAATGGTATAATGTCCCAGACAGCTTTCCAACCAAGCCATTTAAGCTCATCACTTACCTCTCCAATATATAATGCAATAGCTGGACTACTTTCTGGATGTCTAAAGTAAGATATATATTCATAAGCATTTGAAACGGCTTCCTCGAATAGTTTATAGCCCATGTCTATATCTTTTACCTTTAATCGAATAACTACTGCGCCATTACCACGAGTCTTCCAAGGTACGCTGGGACAAAGTCTAATTAGATTTGGGTAATCTATAAACTCTAAATAACTTCTCTTATACCATTCTATAACTAATTTAGATACAAAGTCAGTAGTACATCCTCCGAAAGGACTATCAATATCATCAAAGCCAATATGAATAATAGCCATTACGTGTAACCCTACCAGTATCATTTTCTTAGTAGGAAATATATGTGATGCCAATTACCGGAAACATTATTGTTTAGATAATTTTTCCTGGGTAAATCTTATAATTTTTGAACGAATAAAATACCAACAATAATATACTATAATAAAATGCTAAGGTGTAAATATTGGATTCGAAAATTGATCTTTCCATAGTAGTAGCTATAGGATTAGTTGCAATAATTATAGCTGGTATGTTAACTAATTAAGTGGCGAGCGAACATATATCCATGGTTTATAGGAGCATTCGTGGGAGTTGGTGCAGGATACGGTTCTAAGAAATATACAGAGACGTGTAGAGTTGAAAGAGAATTAGCTTTGTTAAGAAAATGAATTAATCAATAATAGTAATCAAGTGTATGATATATTTTTGTTTAGTAGTCTCTATTTAATAATAGGTGTTGAATGATTTGTATAATGAAGTGTTTGAAGAGACTTGGAAGACTTTCGATCAAGTTGCACATATATATAGAAGAAAACCATGGAGCATAGTTTATAGAGTACTTGAGGATAATATAGAAATCTTTGGAGATATAGGATCGGGTCCCGGACATAATGCACTTGCCATATTAGAGGCGCTAAAAAGCTCACGCGGTGTAGTAGTTGATATATCATTTAATATGGTTCACCAAGCTATGCAAAGAGCCTATAGAAGAGGCTTTTCTTGGAGATTATTAGCTATAGAAGCTGATATGTCACATCTTCCCTTCAAAGACGGCGTTTTTGATCTCCTTATATACATTGCATCAATACATCATTTGTCGGGTAAAAAGCTTAGAATAAAGGCCTTAGAGGAAGCTTATAGAGTACTCAAGAACGAGGGCAGATTACTTATAACGGTCTGGGCTAGATACCAGCTATACTTTATCCCAAAGATAGTTTCTAATTTAATAAAGAAGCTTATAGGGAGAAAGCAAAACATTGGAGATATTTTTATCCCATGGATACATAAAGGTATAAAGCTTAGAAGATATTATTACCTATATACTTTGAAAGAATTAAGGAAGGATCTTGAAGAAGCAGGATTCAAGATACTAGATCTAGGCGTATTCTATCCAGTAAAGAAATATCTTAAGCCTACAAAGAACTATTACGCTGTTTCATTAAAATCCAGATAAGTTGTAGATTTACAGAATTATTCTATGGAATAATTATTGAAAGTAAATATCGTTCTTCCTTTCAAGTATATAGTCACTTTAATAGTTTGATCCGGCGCATAATACTTTATGTCGAGATAAAGTTTAGAAAATCCTTTACCAAGATCTATTACTTTAAATGAAATAGCTGTCCATACACCTTCTTCTATTCCAGTCGGCAACGTTCTTTCTACTAATGTTTTATTATCTATCTTAACTGATCTAACAGTTATAGTATCTAAGCCGTCATTAACTAATCCAATCTATATTAAATGATAATCTTTATTGGATAGACTTGTTATACCTATGTACTCTACTGTAAGGATACTTAGATTCCTATTACGCGTAATAGATGAAATCGTAGAAGGTTTTATCTTCGAATATGTTATTGAAGGCTGCCATTTACCTCCTTTAATTAAATACAATACATAATTACCTACTTCATATAAGACTTCATATTCTAGTCTGAATTTAAAGATTTTTTCAAAATAATTAATTTTATTCTTACCAGTAATAATATATGAATTATTTGGCTCAACTATAACCCTAGGCTCATAAATAGGTTTCTTACTAAATATCAGTACATTGAAACCATTTGTTAATGTTATAAGCATAACTGTTTTTCTCCTAACATCTAATGGAACTTTATTAATAAGCTGATCTATACCATAATCCCAGCTAATCCATCCTTTACTATGCTTAAATTGCTCAATAAGTTCAATAAATTCGTCTTTAACTTGATTTAAGCTCCATAAGCTACTCCTACAATATCCAATTATATTACTTTTATTATCATAGACCATTAAGATACGTTCTCTTGTAGAGTTTTTAAACCATAGATCATATCCTTCATAACCTTCATAATTAAAATTATTGAGAAAATCTTCTTTCATACTTAATAGGATATTGAATAAGTCATTGATCCCTTTTACGATCAAGAATAAAGTGATGTTTCCAGGTTTTCTAGGTCCATATTCGCCTATTACCCCCATGGCATAAATTCCTGTTTGATTTAATAGATCATATGGTACATAACTATCAGTAACATAAACGACAAGTGGCTCAATTCTATTGCTTCTATTAGTGACCATATAAGTAACATTATAGCCTTCCATAACATAATCATAAAGTATTCTACTGGGTACATAGTCGATTATAGTGACTTTCCTAGAAGTAGATAATGGGATTATGAAGAAAGATATAGTAATTATAGCCAGAGCAGCTAAGGCAGTTATTGCAATTAGAAATTTTTTCTTTTTCCATAATTTAGATATTCTTGATGTAATACTTTTCATAAAATACTCCCTTCAATAACATTTAGAGCATGCTTCTAGATAAATTCCTAGTTATTCCATTAATTATATTTCTCTTAGAAGCTATATTAAGAGAATTGTAGTATTCTATTGTAGATAGTGAGGGTGGAATAGAGAGTGTTTATAGATACTGCATTGAAGGCTAGAGAGGAGTTAAGGAGATTAGGTAGAAAGCCGTCTCGTATTCTATCGGGAGTAGCTCCAGTTGCTATTATGACTAAACCGTATCCATGTCCACATGGTAGGTGTATTTATTGTCCAGGAGGCCCTGATCAAGGTACACCGCAGAGCTATGTTGGCGAAGAACCTGCTTTAATGAGGGGTGTGAGGGTAGGTTTTGACCCCTATAGGCAGGTCTGGACTAGGCTAAGGCAATACGAGATCCTTGGCTATTATCCCTCTAAGGTAGAGCTCATTATTATGGGTGGAACATTTCTTGCAATGCCTATTGACTACCAGGAATGGTTTATTACACAAGCACTAGAGGCTATGAACCGTTACCCAGACCCAGCTAAGCCTAATGGATGGGTTTATCTGGAGAATGCACAGCTACGTAATGAGACTGCTAGTGTAAGATGTGTTGGGCTAACGATTGAGACAAGGCCTGACTGGGCTAGGGAGAGACATGCTGACTGGATGCTATATCTCGGAGCTACTCGTGTTGAGATAGGTGTGCAGAGCATATATGATGATGTATTGATACGAGTTAGAAGAGGGCATACAGTTAAAGAGACTATTGAGGCTACACGTATTCTTAAGGACTCTGGCTTTAAGGTTACATACCATATTATGCCAGGACTACCCGGAAGCGATCCAAATAAGGATCTTGAGATGGTTAAGGAGATCTTTGAGAACCCAGACTATAGACCTGATTACCTAAAGATCTATCCTACACTAGTTATAAAAGGCACAGTGCTTTATGAGTGGTGGAGGAAAGGGTTCTATAGACCATATAGTGATGAGGAAGCTGTAGAGCTTATATCTGAAATGTACCGCTACATACCAAAGTATGTACGCGTTATAAGAGTTCAACGAGATGTGCCAGCCCAAGATATAGAGGCTGGACCTAAATACGGTAATCTCCGAGAACTTGTTGAGAAGAAATGTATGGAGAAGGGAATCACGATTAATGAGATAAGATTCAGAGAAGTAGGTCGCCAGCTTTGGAAGTACCGTAGACTACCCGATCCAAGGTATACAAGGATAACAAGGCTAACATATGAAGCAAGCCATGGGATCGAGGAATTCCTAGCGGTAGAGGATACGGTAAATAATATATTGATCGGGTTCTTGAGACTAAGGATACCTAGTGAGAAAGCTCATAGGCCAGAAATAGATAATAGGACAGCGATTATAAGAGAACTACATGTCTACGGACCAATGGTACAGCTGGGCAAGAAGCCTCATCCATTATTTGAATGGCAACACCGTGGATGGGGCCGCAAGCTAATGGCTGAAGCTGAGAGAATAGCTTTAGGAGAGTATGATTGTAGAAAGATCCTTGTATTATCCGGGATAGGTGTACGCGAATACTACCGCAAACTAGGCTACTACAGACCATCTGGAAGCCCATATATGCGTAAAGATCTTGTTTAAATATAATTTATGTAGCTACTATTTTAAGATACTTCTATCAAGATATACCAAGATAAAGAGCCATACCTTTTTAAATAAATGACATAGATAATGTAAAAACGGTTTAGTATAATGAAATCGATAGTTTTTACTTCGCATGCGGAGGAGCGTATGAATAGGTATTGGATTAGTAGAGAAGAGGTAGTTAATGCTTTGCTTAATCCAGATTCTATAGTACAAGGTTATAAGAATAGGTTTATAGCCAAAAAATATCGTGGAAAATACGTGTTATGAGTTATTTACGAAAAGCAGGATAACGTTATAATTGTGGCCACAGTATAGAGCTAGGAGGGAAAGATATGAGGAGAAACTAGGAATTAGATATAATCCAGATGCTGATGCATTAATAATAACATTATCAGATGAAAATCCAGAATACGGTAAGGAGGTTTCACAGAATATAATACTACATTACAGTAGTAATGGTAAGCTTGTTGAAATAGAGATCCTAGATGCATCAGAGTTTTATCTGAAGTACTTAGAGAGACGCTAAGGACTATACACTCAAAGCAACTATTAAGATCTATTGGTGAAGGAGAAATAACTGCCTAACTTATATTATCGGTAATCTACGATCATTTATGTAGCTAGTGATCCATTTTATAATATCTATGCCTTCATCATAGATCTTGTTCTCATAATAGCTTATAGTCATGGAGGCTAGTTCAGCTAGGTCCTCATATTTCTCAGCAATTTCATCTACTTTAACCTCCATTGATAACCGTTCACCTAAACCGTGTCTTCATTTATCAATTTGTATCAAACTGTGTCGGACACGGTTTGGTTCATCACGGTCTCCCTCGGACAAGCTACGGGAGCCGTGCTCCCCTCACCCACCCGAGAGGCACTAATAACTTTATAAGCCTTAGGAGATTATAAACATTATGGGGCTTAAGCCCTTTGAATGGACCATATCTAACCCTGAGATTACCATTTAATGTGTACCGTGATGAAGCTAGGTTACTGTTGTCTACAGCTCGTTTGTTTAGATTCATAGTTCTACATCTGCATAGCCTCCTATTGGAGGAGAACCCACATATAACTTCACTCATAGCCTTAAAGAGAGTGTACAGGAGAAGGCTACAGGAGATGTTACCTAATAGACGTTATGTTGATGGAGCTATAACACTAGTGTATTCAATCTACGAATCAGCACAAGCACTAGGTGTGTCATTCAGCGATATAGAATTCAGGAACTGGCTATTATTCCAACAAAGCGAGAAAGAATACCCTTGTAGAAACATAACATTGCAGAAAGACTATAGCTTTAGAATCACTACAATAAACTACCAAGGAGAGAGCATTAGGATAGCACTTAAACCAACAATACCTAAGAACTACAAACAAGTACTAGATAAAATCATTGAGAAGAAACAGCCCTATGTGGCTAGAGTAGTGCTTAAAGGATTTGGTGAAAGGAAGAAGATATTGCGAGTCCATGGCGAGATACATCTATCAATACTATATAAGTTCTACCTAGAGCATTTCAGAAGATATAAGAGAAACTATGGCAAACTATATGGTGGTGTAGATGTTAATGTTGATAGAATAAACCTTGCTATAGTGGATAGGTATGGCAGGCTTAGGGATACTAAGACATTCTGGTTTGAAGAAGCTTCATGGAAGGGATGTCCAAGGCATCGGGCATGGAGTATCATAGGATTGGCTATACATAGTATGCTTAAGTACGCTTATCATCATGGAGTAAAGACCCTGTTTCTTGAGAATCCAGAGGCACTAGGATACCTTAAAACACTATGGATAAAGAAAGGTGAGAGGAGAAACAGTAACTACAACTATAGAGTCCAAATCTTCAGGAATAGAGTAATAGAAAGGATAGCGATGAAGGCATTACTATACTCTATCAACATAGAATATGTAGGCCCGAAGGGAACTTCTCACTCAAAAGAACACGATGAAATAATGAGAAAGTATGGCTTAGATAAACATACAGCTAGTGCATACCTAATAGCCTTTAAAGGTATAGAAAGGCATACTACGATACAGAAAGCTATAATCTAATGTTTCTGCCCCTTTGGTGAGGATTTAGCCTCACTCATATCAACAATTTATGGAGGTAGATTACCCGAACATATACGTTCATCACTAGAGTATATCCTTGATGAAAAAGGTATAGATGTAAGAACCACACTAACATCTGATGGCAGGATCTATTTAGAACTTATTGAGGACACCAATGTATTTGACCCTCCATCCATACCTAGTGGTTTATTAAAGGTACTCGCTATAGAGATTGCCCTAGACATAGGTTCTCCACTACTTGTCATTGATGAGATCGAGAACTCACTACATATAAGGGCTATACATAGGGTACTGGATGATATTAGGAATAGTGATGTGGTACTAATAGCTACAACTCACTCTCCTGCATTAATGGATCTGGTAAAGCCTGGTGAAGTAATAATATTGGAGAGAAAAGGATTAGAGACTATAGCATCTAGGATACCTGATCCAGAATCTCTTGAGAGAAAGTTGTGAAGGTTAGGTGTATCACTTGGAGAATACATCACGTATGTTAGCTTATAGAATAAAGATCTTTGTTGAAGATAGCTATGGTGATGAAGCCCTCAAAAATTCTAATAAACAAGTTAAAGGATAAAGGCATCATTGATAAAAGAACCATTATAGATGTAAAACCTATACCGGGACTATGTAGTTCAAAGTTTACCCGTATATCTACGCTTCAGCAATAGAGTTTGATAAAGTGATAATACTGGTTGATGGAGACGGTGATCCAGAGGGTGCTGTTAAGCGTGAGAAACAACATGTCCCTACTGATAATAGACTATCTTGAAAGGTCTACATAGTTGTGAATAAGTATGAGATTGAGGAATGGATACTCTATACACTATATGGGAGAATAGAGCCTCATCCATCTAGGAAACTTAAGGAGCTAACTAATGGATTATATAGAAAGAGTTCTCTACCCAGATATATGGAAAAGATAGCTAATAATGAATACTACTCAGAGAAACTATTGGATTACAACATTGTGAAATCTTTAATAAACATACTACCTCAATGACTGGGCAACCATGGCTGATCACAGCTATGACCATGTATTGGTATAGGAGTACTAAGATTAATTATACTTTTAAATAGTAGTAATCATAGTTAGTAGATAATCTCTCAAATACCTAAGGATGATGGAAATTGGTTAAAGTAGTACTTATAGGTGTTGATGGAGCTACATGGATTATATTGAGGAAGCTTATAAGTGATGGTGTTATGCCCTTCCTAGCTGAGGCTATTGAGGATGGTGTCCACGGGTATCTAAGATCAACTATTGCATCCTCCACATTCCCCTCATGGCCTACAATAGCTACTGGCCTCGATCCGGCACAGCATGGGCTAACAGGTTTTATGTTGAGAAGTAGGAATGGTAGGCTAGTCCTTGGTAGCTCATTGTATCTTGAGAGGGAGACTCTATGGGATATACTTGGCTATCACAGGCTATCATCACTGGTTATTAACTACCCGGGCACGTATCCAGCTAAAAGGATCAGGGGGTTTATGCTCACTGGTATATTGACAACAAACTATAACGGCTTTGCATATCCAAGGGATATGGGCTATATGGTTCTAAAGAGATTTGGCTACCCGTTAGAAGTTGATATAGTTAATGAGTCTCCTCAGACATATATTGGGATCGATGGTAATAGGGCCCGGATAGCCTCCTACATGATCCGGAATTATGATTATGATTTTGTATCGGTTGTCTTTAGATGTAGTGATAAACTACAGCATCATTTCTGGAATGACTGGAGAGCCTATAGGATCTATTATAGAAGCCTTGATCGATGGGTTAAGGAGGTTGTTGAGAGCTCTGGTTACCCGGATACACCCTTCCTCATAGTCTCCGATCATGGTTTTGACTATGCACGCTATAAACTCAATATACCAAGGATACTCTATGACCATGGACTAGTTAGTCTAGGGAAGCGGATAGGTGATAGTAAACGGACTAGTTCACCAACAATATCAAGACTGCTAGGCAGGATCGGTTTGAGTAGAGAGGTGTTAAGCAACATAGTTAATAGATATAGGCTTTTAAGCATGATCGTTAAGAGGGCTGGAGGTATAGTATTTGCAAGACTATTCCTCCCAGAAACATCACAAACAATCGATCCTGTATACTCTAGAGTTTATCCATCATCCGAAGGATTATTCATAATGGATAAGGATATAACGATCGATTATGTAGTAGATCTTCTACGTAGATGTAGTAGGTATAGAGGTAGGGATGCCATCAATAAAGTATATATTGTAAAGAATGTATGGAGAGGACCATATCTTTATCGTGCACCAGATATTATTGTGGAGACAAGGACTGGGTGTGGAATAGCCCATGATCTTAAGATGAGGGATTATGTACTGGAGAACCATGAGCCCCTAGGTGGGCATACAAGCTATGTTTCACACTATGGTGTACTAGTGGCTTCTGGAGGAGATATTAGGAGGGGTGGCCTAGTAAATGCATCTGTATATGATATTGCTCCAACAATACTTGATATCCTAGATCTTCCTATATCAATAGATCATGTTGGTAGACCGCTTAAGGAAATATTTAGGGATGGATCAAGTATTAAACAGAGGGCTATAAAGACTATGAATTATAGGAGGCTAGGATTATCCATAAGGATACAGAATATCAAATATAGATCAATGGGTCGTGGAGGGACAATTTAAAGCTACTTAAGACCAAGTATCTCCAACACCTTACTAGAGGCATCAGCTCCATTCTCCACATAATATAGGGGAGCTAGGTAGCGGGAGTCAATAGAATCCCTGAATACCCCTGGTAAATGGTCAGTATCATAGCCTGTACCATGGACAATAACTACTGGTTTACCATAGCTATAGGCTAGAAGTATCTCTATCATAGAGCCTACACGGCCTCCAAGAGCTACAAGTACATCACTTGTCCGGGCTAATACTGTGCTACGTGTTGGATAGTCCAATCCAGTACTTACTACTATAAAGTTCCTCCTCCTAGGTACATTCTCACGTGGACTAGATGGTAGTATGAATACTAATGTAAATCCCTTCTCATAAGCATAGTCAGCTAGGTACTTCATAGCTCCCCAGTATCCTCCTAGGACAAGCCTCAATCGATCACTATAGCTTGTGAGACCATTGATGAACTCCTCTATTAGTGTTGTAAATCTACTATTTGGTTCTTCACTAGAAATAGCTATTCCAACATTGTATATCTCCATAGTCATCACCTATATAGGAGGAGGTTTAACTAGGTATTAATACTTAATTACAAGATCAAACTTATATGTGGTCATCGTATACTATATCCATGGTGCTCGTGGCTACATATCTTTCACTAAAACCTAGGGTCCGTATACTATGGGAAAGTGATCCTAGTAGGTTTATGGATAGATACATTGGTATAATAAAGTCATATATTAGACTAGATCTTGTAAGAGAACTAGCTACTAATATCATAAGTGATTGCAGGAAATACGTTAAAGATGTAATCTACAAAGGCTTGATCAAGGCTGGTGAGAGGAAAGAGTTTAACCCCTTACTAGGAAGGGATTCATAGTCAGGATCGAGAGTTCTTGTGGGCTTGACGTATGTATTGTATCAGAG
>Ga0190313_1000789_pt1 | contig 17934 bp, 19 predicted proteins | sample 4870071011_MG_FD_169989 | JGI IMG/M metagenome (GOLD analysis project Ga0190313, IMG submission 169989) | Hydrothermal vent sediment bacterial communities from Southern Trench, Guaymas Basin, Mexico - 4870-07-10-11_MG | ecosystem: Environmental > Aquatic > Marine > Hydrothermal vents > Sediment ...
GTTTATCATAATCATAATACAAGCTATATTGAAAAAGTTTGGCTAGAATTATATGACCCAAACAACAATTTATACGCAAACATAACTGACGAAAGCATGACTATTGAATCTGATGATGGAAATACAAGAGTCTACAAATACATTTGGAATCCTCCTGACGATTTGAACTATGCTGGGAATTGGACATACAAAGCATATGCTACTGAAACATTTAGAGGAGAATCTAATTCAACTTCTGGAACTTTTGAAGTTTATGATGATATTCCTCCAAGCGTGATTTCTTTAACAGTTTCAGACAATTTATTAACAGAAGCAGATGTTGGAAACACATTTACAATAACAATAGATTACTCAGAACCCATGGATACATCTATTGCTCCAACAATATCTTTTAATCCAACAACAAATGCATTAACATCTTGTTCTGGCTCATGGATAGATTCAGATACATATCAGTACTCATGTAGTATTGCAGATTCTGATGAGGAAATTTCAGGAATAGATATATCCGTTTCAGGGGCAAAGGATACTTCGGGAAATGTTCAAGAAGATTATACTGAATCTGATGCATTTTCAGTAGATATGCAAGGGCCATCAGTATCATTTAATCCAACAAGCCAAGCTTGGACAAATCAAGATGTATCTGTAACAATTTCAGCATCAGATGGATTCGGGGTTTCAAAAATATATTATGCAATAGTAGATAAATCTGTTACCTGTCCAGCCCAAGGTTCAGCAGATTATACTTCTGTTTCAGGAAGTTCAACAACTGTTACTATATCTGATGAAGGGGAATGGAAGATTTGTGCATACGCAGAGGATACAAATGGAAACACAGGAGATATTTATACTGGAGGACCATATCAAATTGATAAAACAAAACCAGAAACCAGTATATCTCTAAATGGAACATTAGGTAATAATGGATGGTATATATCAGATGTCAATGTTACATTATCCTGTTCGGATAATTTATCAGGATGTAATGTAACATATTACTGTGTATCAGATACATCTTGTACACCTAACACAGTTTATACTGGAACATTTACATTATCCTATGAGAGAATAAATTATGTATGTTATTATTCTACAGATAATGCTGGAAATCAAGAAGATACTAAGTGTGCAACTGTAAAAATTGATAAAACTCCCCCAGAAACAGAAATAACATTAGATGGTATGAAACAGGAGGAAGGATATTATTCTACAGACGTCATTGTAACACTAGCTTGTACAGATAATGCTTCTGGATGTAATGCAACATACTATTGCATATCAAAGAGCGAATGTACTCCAAACTCAATATATGAAGGTAAATTTGCAGTAACGGATTCAGGATACTGGTATATATGTTATTATTCTATTGATAATGCAGGATTACAAGAACCTACAAATTGTACATCTTTTGAGATAAGGAAACCTATGCTATTAATAGATCCACTTGGATTAGCATATGATCCAGATTCAGAAAATCTAACAATAGTAGCAGTAACCTATATACAAAACGGTACAGCAATATACAAAATATATGGACCTACAGGAAATCTAATTTCAAATGGAACTCTTATCAATTTCGAGAAAACTGTATACTATAGAACAATAGACGTATCAAGCTATCCTGATGGAAACTATATGATAGTAGTAGTTGTCAATTCAACAGATCAGGAAGTTAGATTGGCTGGGGCTATTACAATAAAGAGACCAAATAAATTAATACTTGCTGCAAGAGCATATCCTGCTTTCGATCTATCAAATTTAACAATAGTAGCAAATATATATACAACTGATGGAAGTGTTCCTTCAGTAACATCCTTAAATTATGATATATACGATGATGCAGGAAATTTAGTATTATCTGGTAATCTAACAAAACTAACCGAAACAATATACATGATAACTATACAGAATCCACCTTTACAATTTGGAAAAGGATATACTGTTAGAGTTTATGATCCAAATGGTAAAATACAAGTATTCCAATCATTCTACACACCTATTGGAACATATGCAACATATAATAAAACTTCAGAAACATATAATCTTATTGCAAATGAAGTAATACCAAAATTAAATAACATAGATTCAAAAACAGATACTATCTTAACTTATGTCCAAGACATATATTCCTTGACAAATTGTACATACAATCCATCAGCTCCCATATGTGTAAAGCTAGATGATATATATTCAGATACTCAGTACCTTAAATCTAGGATTGAAGATGTATACAATGCAATACTATCAACAAATGCTACAATTCATGATAAATTGGATGATATAAAGAACATAGTAGATTATATCCAGATTAAGGTAGATGATATTTATTCATTAACAAACTGTACATATAACCCAAATGCTCCAATATGTTCATACTTGTATGAAATAAACCAAACAACACATAGTATTGAATCTGATGTAATATATATCAAGAATAAGCTTGAGAGCCTTAATGTTAATGTTCAAGGTATAAGGGTAAGGACTGCAGTACCCCAAGAAGTATATCCAGAATCTATAGTAAGGATAGATATAATTGTCACAGATTTATCTGGTTTATTAATAGATCCAGATGAGATCCATGTATACATCTATGATCCAACTGATAAAGTATTTGATGAAGGAGCCCCAGTTAAATTGGATACTGGCCAGTATTATTTCAAGACATATTTGTCTGAAGGTGCTACAAGAGGCCAATACAGGGTCTTAATCTATGTAAGAAACGGAACTCTATCAACAAAATCCTATGCAACATTTATCCTATCTTCTGGTGGACCTTATGATGTTTCTGTTGTAACAGAGAATGAGACATATATTGCAGGGGTAAAAACAATATGTGCCACAGTAAAGGTATATAACTTTGGAAATGTTGGTCAGGATGTAAGGATTACATACTGGATTGAAGATCAAGATTATAATCAATTATCTTCATCTGAAACTGAAGTATATACGCCACCAAGGTTATGGGTTGAGAAGAAGGTCTGCTTACCAGCTCCAGATAAGGAGGGAATATATTATTTCAAGGTAAGGGTATATTATGGAGAAGGTATAACAAAATTTGCATATGACACATTTGAAATAATTCCGAGGAAACCTGTATTGGAAGTACCTGGATTATCAATATTCAATAGGATAGGTGAAGTAGCAATAGAAATAGGGAAGTGGGTCCTAGCAATAATCTTCATATCAATAGGGATATTTATTGGTATCAAAAAGAGGGAAGATATAGCTTGGTATTTGAAAAAACTTATTAGAAGATGAAGGAAGGGTTAAAATATTTACTTCTAATTCTGATCCTGTTCTTAATGATTAATTTATTTACAGTACCAAGCCAGCCAGTATACATAGAATATAAAGATATTTTCAGGATACTTACAGAGGTAGAGGAAGATTATTCTTCAATATATGACCCAGGATACTATGCATATTCATATCTAGAAACTCTAAATGCTTTAAATTCAGCCTGCTATCAAGCTTGGGACCTAATAAGGTTTAGTAATGTTGAATATAGTGCAGGGGTGTATGATTGTGAAGATGTTGCAGAATTAATACTATCTTTGGTAAAATTAAAACTTAATAATCCAGCTTGCTTTAAATATTTTATAATGTATAAGAATGATGGGGGTCATGCAATGATAGCTTGCATAGTTGTGAAAGATGGGAGGTTTGAGAGATTATATTATGATATAAATTGTAGGGAAGTTGGAAGGCCTAGAAATGTTGAATTGAGTTATATAGAAGGGTGATAATGCTAAGATATCTGGAGAAAATATTCTTTATATTTGTATTAATCCTTATGTTTCCTGCAGCTTTTTCATTCAAATTTACAGTTATTATCAATAATCCTAATAATTATAATTTAACAGATTATCAAATTAGAATAGATATGTCTAACTATACTTTAATTCCCCATCTTAAAGTTGCTGATTCTAGTGGAAACCTATTAGACTTCTGCTATGAACAACCTAATGGGGAATGTAACACAACTTTTTCAAAGATTATTTGGATTAAATTAAATTTGCCTGCAAATTCAAATACAACTATCTACGTTTATACTAATCAAACTACAAATTATGCAGTAACAGGAGACGAAATTTTTGATTTTTATGATGATTTTAATAGTGGGACTTTAGATACCAATAAATGGAAATTGCTACCAAGTGCTACATATAGTGTAGAAAATGGAGCATTGCATTTATATGATGAGGGAATAACTTCCGTTGTTTCTAAATATACCCCATTGATTTTTGAGACCTCATTAAAAGTTGATTTATATACAGACATTAATAATGTATTCTATTTTGGATTATCTAGTAATAATGAAGACCCTTTTGATATAAATACAAATAGAACATATGCTGAAATGGAATATTATGAGCCTTATAATGACTATTATTTTCATTTTTATTCGTTTCAAGGTAATAGTGGAGTAGGAGATAGAATAACAGTAACAAATATAAGTTGTTTTAGTAGCTTACAAATCAGAAAAATAGTTATTGGAAAAACAAAGGTTATTTATTCAGATTCTTGCCAGAATTTAGAGTATGATTTTTCATACTCATCAAATCAATACATTTTTTTCAAAACAGATGGAATACCAGACTCCGTTATCGATTGGGTCCGTATTAGAAAATACGCAGACCAAGAACCAACGGTTATTTCTATAATAGGATTTTCTGTTTCAATTACAAATAAAAGGAAAAAGGAATTTGTATCAAAGATTAATATTACAACAAATGTATCAAATAGTTATAATCGGACTATAAATACAAAAATATATTATTTATTCAATAATTCTTTAGTTTACTTAAAAAATATAACACTTAATCCTTTGTCATCCTTTTTAGATTCTTTCCAGTTTACAATTACAAAGGAAGGAACTTCTATAATAACTATAAAAGTTTATGATCCTATTGCCAATAAGAATATTTCAGATTCATTTACTTTTACCTTAAACTTATATAGTCTTCAAGTAAATTATGCAGGATATAAGGTGTACAATAATAGTAAATACATTAAATTATTGAACTATGAGATACAAGTTAGATGCGGAGCCTTAAACCATAATATAACAATTCAAGATTTTGCAGAAAACAATTATACAGTAGTTTGCGATAATACAACAAAATCATTTTCAAATTCATACAGTCCATCCTCAGAAGGAGAATTTAATACATGGTTCTATTTAAACGCAGTAGATCCATCAGATTCAAGATATTTCGGAAATGATACTTTCATTGCAGATTTGAATCCTCCAGAGATTATAACTTATTATGATGTCACACCAGAACAATATTTAGTAACAAAACTAATAGTAGATGACACAATATCTCCTGTAGTAAATTGTACAATAAAAGTAAATAACCAAACTATAGCGAAAGAATCTTTACAAAAAAATGTAGAATATACCTGGAAGTATAAAGTCCCATATGGTTTTTCCATATTAAATATAACTTGTATCGACTTTGGATTGCACAAAGTTATAAAAAATTATACAGTAGCAGTAACAGCTAATACATTAAAATATATAACTTGGGATTATCCAAAGACCTATTGGGTAGGAACCAAAGCAAAAATACAAGGAGAAATTACAATATACAACGTAGGAGAGTATCCAATAGTAGAACCTGTAACAGAAGTTATACCATTTACTTATGGAGAAAATGTCAAGATATACAATAAAGATACTGGTGAAGTTATATTTGAAGAGAGGACATGGTCTGGTCCAATATTCCTACAAATTAAAAACCTACCAGCAGGACAACATGTAACTTATGTTATAGAATATGAAATTCCTACAGTAGATATTGTTCAAACAAGAAATTATGTTGTGGTTGAAGGTGGGAAGAAATTAAAAGTTATAGCTCTAACTCTAAGATCCAGTGCCCCAATAGTTCTTGAAAATGTCATGTTAAGGTATGATGTACCAGGAAAACCTATCAAGGTATTGGTTAATGGTAAGCAAGTAGAGTTTAAGAAAGGAAGTGTTATAGTTAACCTAGGCTCATTCAGTGTAGGTGAAGAAAAAGAAGTTGATATCTACTATGAATCTTATGTAAAGCCAATTATTCCAGAAGCTCCAGAAATAGCAAAGCAAGTAGTAGATACAGTTAAGAATATAATCGAGAATCTGACCAGGAAACCTATCTTAATTATCCTGTTAATTGCAGTTATAGGTTTAGCAGTCTTATTGGGATATAGCTGATTTTAATTAAATTTTTAAATTTTAATTAAATTTAATAAATATGGCACTAGTAGTTTCCATACCAGATGAATATGTGAAGAAGGCTATAGAAATTACAGGAGAGTATGAACCTAAGAAAGCTATTCTTAAGATGATAGACCTAGCTTATAAAGAAGCTATGAGTTTCAAAACAGCAAAAGAAATTTCTGTAGAAACTCCTAAAAAAGAGAAGAAAGTATCAGAAGATGTGATAAAGAGGGCAATAAGTTATGCTAGAAAGATTTTAGAGAGCCAGGGATATATTTCCACAGAGCAGTTGGAGAAAGTCTCAAGGAAATTTAAAGTTCCAATTAACATATTAATAGATGAACTAGGGATATATGAGGCTGAAAAAGGCAAGTATATTCCATATAAAGTTGGACAATGAATAAGAAAGGGCTATCAAGGATAATATCCGCAATTTTGTTATTGCTTTGTTTGATACTGGCAGGGGCTGCCATATCCATGTTAGTAGGGTAGGAGAATAATTTATAATAAAGGTTATCTATTTTATTTTTATGAATGGTTTTAAATTAGTTAGGAAACTGATTCCTTTATTTTTTATAGTTTTTATGTTTAAAATTGTTGGTGCTGTTGATATTTTTAAGTATGAATTTCATCATCCAAATCCTGGGGAGTGGGTTGTTCTAGATTTTTCTAATATAACATTTGTTGAGCCAGATCTTTCGAATGTGAGGGTGGAGTGTGAGGATTGTAAGTATTATTTAATAGATTATCATAAATTAGTAATTAACTCATCTGCAGTAATATATATAACAAAAGAAAAGGATTTTAAAAAGAAAGTACCAGAAGATGTTGAAAATTTTTATACAATAAAAAGAACGATAGCAACTATCAACTTTGAGACTTGGGAATTTAGTACTGGATCCAAAACGGATACAATCCCTCCTGGAACTAGTGGAGACGGATATGTAACATGTAGTCAATGGTCTTCTGGACCAATTACAATATATGAAAATACAGATTATAAAGTAATGATAAAGGGAAATGGATATAACTGTGAAACTTCAACTTCATATTCCATTGGAATATTTTGGAATACAGATCCTACAACAAACCTATATACAAAACTCTATGTATCTTCTGGATATCTTTACATTTATATGTACAGACCAGCTTCAGTTTCTACTGATGTAGAAGGAGAAGTCCTATTTTTACCAAAGGTAAAATTTGCAAAAGTAGTCATAACTGGATTAGGGAACTGGGAAGATTGTTCAGGACGTACAATAATTCAGTACAAGATCTTAAATAAATACTATACAAATTATGCAGTTTCCAAATCTTCTACATGTCTCTCTGGGGGATGGTATGATAATTATAATTCTCTCTGGCTTAAAACAAATGCTTGGGAAGTTGAGGGAGATTACTCATATCTTGATAATGTTGAAATTTATGAACTAGAACCTAAAGCATATAGAACGTATAATATTACTCCTTTCAACTTAACTGCATTGCGGAACCTTTTTTTCTTCAAGTTTATTTCAAATGTAACCAAAAGAATAATTTCTGGATTGAAAGTATCCTATGTTAAGAGCTCAGCAATAGAATGGAAGGATATTTTATCCAAGGGTACTTGGGAAATTTACCACAACATCACTGTAAAACTTGTAGATTACCAGACCAATGAAACAATATATACAGAAACTTTAGATCTAGGAAAAACATATTTAAGAACCTATCAAATATCAGGGTATCCTACAATTGTAAAGGTATTTGATTTCTCAAATCTAACATATATTCTAGCAAATCAGACACCAACAATCATAATTAAAGTTCCGAATGAGAATGTTTCAAGGAAAATAGAAGTGTATGTTAAAGGAATTAATGAAAATGTATATGTTGAACTACTAAAAGAATCTGATCCAAAAGGATCTATAGATATAAGACCTTTAGATATTTCAGGCAGGACAAATTTCTACGGAATCCTACCAGATATATATAAAATAGTAGTTTACGACAAAAATGCAAACATATTATATGAAAGAGAAGGGATCCTAGAAACAGGAAACATAACTATAGATTTAACCAAGCCAATAGAAATACCAAAATCACCATCCATAATAAAATCAATATCTTGGAAATATCCAGATGAATATTATGTTGGAGAACCAGCAATAGTAACAGGAGAGCTTACAATAACAAACATAGGTAATGCCCCATTGGTTAATAAAATAACAGAAGCTGTTGAAATACCAGGAGGAAGGAATGTTGTTATAAGGGAAAAAGACACTGGAGCAGTTGTATTCCAAGCAGATCAATTTTCTGGAATGGCTCAAATAACAATTTCATATTTAGAACCAGGAGATAGCAAAGTATATGAAATAGAATATGAGATACCAACAGCAGATATTTCTCAAACATACAAATACAAGATTGTCCAAGGCGGAACTCTATATGATGTATATGTTGCTTATATCAAAGTAAAATCTCCAATACCAATAAACAATTTGTATTATACCATGGAAGATGTTGACTGTAAGAAGATATCAAGGGTTTTGGTAAATGATAATCAAGTAACATTTACATGTAGTGGAGATACATTGAAAGTAAATCTAGGATATGCTATACCATTGGAAGAAATAAAAGTTAGTGTTTATTCAATGGGAGCTATTGAAGAAAAGAAGCCAGCACCCTATCCTGCATTCAAACCATTTGAAGCAATATACAATATGATTCAAAGATTTATAGATTTCATTAGAAGAATTTTAGAAAGCTATGGTATAAGATAATTATCCCCTATACAACTTATCAATAGCTTTAGCAATAGATGAATTTGGGGTAGCTATCCCAATTATTGAATAATTCCCTTGGAATACAACATATAAAGATCTATTGGAAGAATTTGTATACTTATACAAGATAGCCCACTCATATCCCTTAGGTATTAAAACACATAATTTGTAATGGTAGAAGCAGTTAGGAGATGTTCCATTCCAAGGTATTAATATTTTATTTCCAACATAGTAGATATTGTTATCATACAATTTTTGCTTGAAATTTTCGTATTGATATATTATATATCCTGTAACTGCGATCAAAGCAATCAAAACTACTGTCATGTATTTTGTAAATTTATCCATTAAAAATTTAAATGGTTTAAACATTTATAAATTTAATGGCAGATGGAAGGTCTATAGTAAAGGTAGGGCATTCAAGACATATTTCAATACCCCCAGATTTTATCCCAAATGAGAAGAAAGTTATTGAAAGATACACTGAAAAAGTTTTAGTTGTCACACCAGCAAGCCAAGATGATAAAATGATACTTACTGGAGAAATTTTCAAGGAGCTGGATAAGATTAAAAGCAGTTTACTCCAAGAAAGGAAGTATCTCCTAAATATAAAATATCTGCTTGAACAATTGGAACATGTTTCTGGTGAATTAAAAGAAGAAATAGAGAAAAGGATAGAAGAGTTGAACAAGAAAATAAGGCTTTTAAGAACACCTTCAGGTATGGAATCATGATGAAGCTAAAATATCTATTCCCAATCTTTCTTGTATTTTTGTTTAAATTAGTTGCAGCTTTCGATGTATCTCCAGTAATAATAGAGCAAACAGTTTCTCCAGGAGAAATAAAGATAACACAGATACAGGTAACGAATACAGATACTAATGCTACCCACAGCTATGTTCTATCAGTAACAGGTCCAGTATCCAATATAATTCTTCTAGAAGACAATGATTTCAAACTACCAGCAGGAACATCAAAAGTTATAAAAGTTTACTTTATAGCACCAGAAGATATAAGTGAGGGAACATATACTGGATATATTAATGTAAATGAAATAGATACTAATGCTACTGCAAAACAGATTTATGTTAGGGTCACAGTAAATCCATGGGTATTCTCTACAGAAAAATGGGTAAGCATACCTTCAAGATTAATAATAAATGGATATCCAATAAATGTAACATATACTTCTGATAGGAATTGTCTATTATTAAATGGAATTCAGGCTTGTAGGGATGATATGAAGATATTCCAAAATAAGTATAGGATCAAAGTACTTGATATAAATAGGGATAATGATCAAGCTTATCTAAGAATAGAGTCAAAAGATAGGAATACATATGTTACTGTTGAAGAGATTAAGAAGAAGGAGGAAGAGCTTGAAGGGACTGTTAGAATAATCCCAGATTATGTTGAAAAGAGAATACAGCAAGGGATTAAATCAACAAGCATAATCCTATATGTATATAACCTATTGGATAGAACAATATCAATTGAAAGAATAACATATTATGGAGATATATATGAATATGAGGATGGGACAAAAGAACCAGTCTATGATATTACAGTACCCAATAGGATTGTTGAGCCAGGAGAACAGGTCCCAATAATAGTTAAGTTAGCATCAACAAAATTAGATCCTGGAAAATATACAATATCTTTAAATGTTTATTATAAATATGCTGGAAAATTGAAAACAAAGACAGCAGTCTTAACTGTAACTGTATTCAGATCCCAAGCAGAATTGTTTAAAGAAGTTGAAATATACTTGCCAAATTCTATTACAAGAAACAAGAATTTTGAGATTGAGATAAAAGGTTTGAAGGAAGGTATGGATGTGGAAATAGAATCAGATCCTGAAAATTGTATATCTGGTAATCTAACTACAAGTGGAGCAACAGCAAAATATGTTGGGAAAGTAATATGTGATGCAAGTAAAGTAACATTAACAGTTAAGATATTAAAGGATGGTAGTTTGGTAAAATCTGTTAGTAAGGAATACAGTATAGGAGCTCCAGTCCTTAAGAAGATGATTATTAAAATATCCCCACCAAATCCAAAGCCAGGAGATACTGTAACAATAACAGTAGTTGATGAAAATGGTTTTACAATAGAGGGGGCAGATATAAAAGTGAATGGACAACCTATGACATCGTTTATAGCAGAACCAAAGAAAACATATAATATTGTTGCTGAAAAAGAAGGGTATATTACTGCTAAAAAAACAATAACAATTCCAGGTAAGAAATTCAAAGTAATTATTACACCACCTATCCAGAATATAACTATAGGAACAACTGTAACAATAAATGTATATGATAAAGATACAAATGCCCCAGTTCAAGCAACAATAACAGTAAATGGTCAACCAATTCAAGGGAATACATTTACTGTTAATAGGGAAGGGACATATACAATAGTTGTAACAAGCCCACAATATGATGCATATACTACAAGATTTACTGTTACAAAACCATTAGAAGTATATCTTCCACCTGAGTTCAAGGAAGGGGAGCCATTAAATATAACGGCAAATAAGCCAGTAATATTTACAGTGTATTATATATCTGAAAATGGACCAGTAGAAGTTTACTCAAGTACAAATCCAGAGAAGAAATTGATGTTTGTTCCTACAAAACCTGGAACCTACAAGGTAGAAGCTGGAGGAAAAGAATATTTCATTGAAGTAAAGGGAGGGGTGTCATTGGGAGGAGATATAAGATATATTCTACTGATATTAGTCATAGCAATCATAGTATATGCTATTGCTAGGAGAAGAAAGAAGAGAGAGAAGAAGGAAGAAATATTTGTAAGACCTCCATCAGCTGCAGGATTGGGAGGATATTCTGGGCCAGCTACACCATTAAGTGAATCTGAAGAGAAAGCATTCAAGGGAGGTGGATAACATGATTGATAAAATAAAAGAGAAGATTAGGGAAATCTTGAAAGAAATATTTCCAGCAAAAGTAGAGAAGAAAGTATATAGATATTATGTTAAAAGATTATCACCAGAGGAATTGGAGAAATTACCAGATTATGTTAGATTACAAATTCAAGCACTGTCTAATGAATTATCAGAATGGAGGGGGAAAGTTTTAGCTCAGCAGGAAGAGATAAAAAGATTAAGGGAGAAGTTAGCGGAGTATGAAAAATTAAAGGAAATAGAGGAATACAAGGAAGCTAAGAGATTAAAAGAAGCATTAGAAAGCTGGAAAAGAGCAAACCAATTCTATATTGTTTTTAGAACAGAGAAACCTATAATACCTTTATCCTATAATGGAAAGTTTTTATGGGCACCTGTAGATAAGGATAGGAGTATAGTAGAACCAGTAGGTCCTATAAAGGGGATTATATTAGAAGATGATCCAAGTGCTGGTCCAAGGATAGATTTAGTTTGTGAGACTCAATTTTCAAGAAGCCTTGTCAAAATACCCTTAGGATATTTACAGAACCTATTCTATTATTTGACAAGTATTGAGGATCTAGTAACACAGTTGAAAATGGGGAAGATCCTATTAAATCTAACACCAGATGGGAAATATGTCCCAAAATACATTGAATATCAGGTTGCAGAAGAAAAACCTAAGGAAGAGTCTAAGAGTAATCCTGGAGAAGACCCAGATCCCCCAGAACAAGAACCCCAGATATTTATACTAGAAAAGTACAAGCCAATATTTGAACAGTATCCAGAAATTAAGAATGTAATAATTGCTTTGTATAATGAGAAGAATAAATTGGTGTCTGAAGTTGAAGATTTGAAGGGACAGTTGGAAGAACTAAGATCTCAAATTATAGGATTGCAAGCAGCAAATGCTGCTAAGGACAAGCAAAGAGAAGTAGATAGGGCAATGGTTACAAGAGCAATAGCAGAGTTAGGCGAATCATACAAGATATTAAATAATCTTATGTATGCTAATCTACAATTACAGCAAAGATTATTACCATTGGAGGGAGCATATGAAGAAGCTGTTATGAACCTGGAAGAAGCAAAGAGGAAATATGTTAGAGAACTTTATGCAGAAATGGATAGTACTAAGAAAGAGTTGGCAGATGATATAGCTAGAAAAATTACTGAAGAGATTCAGAAGAGGGTACCTCCAGAAGTTAGGAGGATTGTTGAAGAAGCTGCTGAGAAAGAGGAGAAGAAGAAATGATACCAACATTAAAATATCACTCTATAGATCCGCTAGAATTTAGGAAAATTGTTGATTCAGTACCAAGTCCAGAGCTTAGGAAAATACTTTATGAAGCAAAATTCCTTATGGACGAATATTTTATACTGGTAAATATGGCTAGGGTAGGAAAAAGTGTTAGCATGCTACTTCTAGCAAAAATTTTTGATAGATTTCAGAAATTAAGTATTGAATTGTTATCCTACGCTAAGGAACATTTTACATCAAGTACATACAAAGAGTTGAAGGATGAGATTAGGGTAATACTTGAATATGCATCTAGGATAGGAGGGAAGTATGGAGGAGAATTGAGTAGATATGCTTTATTACTAGCAAATTCAATATTTGCATTTGTACATTTATACGTATTCAAACCAATATCTATATTGGCAAAGGATGTTGATAAGATCTATGCAATGAGTTATGAGGATAGGATAAGAGAAGTTGTAGGTATGGTTCCAAAGCCATCTGAAATTTTAAAAGTTGAGCAAAAATGATTGAGAAGCTGAAGAAATTTTTTGAGAAGAAGGTTAGGAAGAAGGAGGAAGATTTCATGTATGTAATAATTGATGTGAATCCGTATATCAAGGAATATGGGATATCAACAGACTATTTATCAGAGTATCAATACATTATAATATATATGAAGGGGAAAAGGATGATAGATATAGAGCCATATACTAGGAAAAAAATTGAGGAGTTGCAGAAATATTTTCCAGTTGTCTTCAGGAAGGAGGTTCCAAAGCGTCCAAAAGCAATATATGAAGAGATTATAAAATTTGAAACATGAAATATATAGCTTATGTTAATGGATGGGAATTATGTCCATACTGCCATAAATTGCTTAGAGCATCCCTGTTCATAAATGTTAGAAACTTGATTAAAACTGGTATGCAAGATTTGAGCAAATCAATGAAGTACTGGATATATCCTATATATAGTAACACTGGTAATCCTGTATCATTTTATATGAGAGAGGTTCTAGGAATAACCCCCGTCCTATACTTTAAAGATCAAAATATATTTTACATATATATAATAGATTGGAAGATGACATATCACTTCCTCAAGGCATACTTTGATTTAAAGATATCTCATGATGGATCTCGCTGAAGAAATAAAAAAAGATCTTCCAAAGTGGGTGAAGGAAGGAAGATTTAAAGCAACATGTAAGCCAGATCCTAATGAGCCAGGAAAGTATGTATGCAAAGGTATATTGATGAATGAGGATGGAAAGACATATACTAAAGGAGAAATTATTATTAAAGTTAAAGAAGAGACCCCAGGAAACTTTATTATAGAACCAATACCATCTGGAGAGAAAGAGGAAGAACAGGATCCAAGAGTTCAAATAGCTTTGCTTGAATACTTCAAAACATTCTACAAGATAAGGTGAACCCTTCAAGGCCTTGGGAACACTATTTTTCTTTTTTATATAAGAATATAGATAAGGCTTTGGATGAGGGATTTACTTATGAGACCCTTGTCTGGACATTTAATCCTGAACATTTTGCTGATCCACATTTAATACCTCAATCCTGGATCAGGAAAGAAGCCTTGGTTCTTCAAATGTTTTCCCCTAAAATGCATGTATTAGTTATAGGTCCTCCAGGTATTGGGAAAACTACTATCACAGATTTCTTCTATAAAATTCATTTTCCATTTGATAGAGCTACCCTTGTAGCCACACAATATGGATCTGTTACAACAACAGCTGGGTTGAGGGAAACTGTAATAAGGCTTTCAAGGAATATTATGAATGAATTTGAACTTGATATAAATCCTTCTTTTGATCCAAAAAGAATTCCAAAAGCTATATTGCATTTGGAAGAATTTCTTAAGGCCCCTCCATCTTTCAGAGATATTATGAAAGCTGTTATGAATGATAATATATTGATTATAAGACAGGCTGAAAGGAGGGAAGAATATCCAGCACCTATAAATGTATATGCAGATACTAATCCACCAGGACAGGATACTTGGATAGGAAATGATTTTAGATCAAAGAAGGCTCAGCTAGAAGAATTTGCCAAGGAAACAGCATTTGTCAGAAGATTTACAGTAGTCCTAGCTTTAGATGATTATACTATTGGACAAAAAGCATTGATAAGAAAATATATTGCATACTATAGGACAAATCCCCATCCTGCTATAGAGTCTGGAGAATTTTTTGAGAAATACGAGGAGTTTGTTAGGAAGAGGAGGAGGCTTAAGGTTAAAGTAAAGGATGTTCCAGATAGAGTTTTCAATTTTATACTAGGATTGGAAAGAGATCTTGTTTCAACTGGTAAATTACTTCTTCCAATAATACATACTGATTTTATCCAAAATATTATATCTATTGCTGAAGGTTTTGCTAGGATAAAGGGTCATAAGGAAGTCATGGATGATGATTGGAAGGATGCAATGGATTTTGTGACAAGATGTATTGAAACTATAGCAGATATTCCTCCTACTAAGAAGATTAAGTTCTATGAGCATATTTTAAGTGTTGGAAGGAGGATGAAGAGAGAATTGGAGGAGAAGTTTAGGGTAAGAGAAGGGGTTTATAAATAATTTGAACAAATGATCAGAAATATATAAATCTTTCGATTTCATGCCCTATATCCGAAAATGTGAATTTTGAACATATGTTCAAAATATTTTAAAAGGGAATCTTTTTATATTATTTTAATCATTTATTTTTATGGAACTTAGTGAGGAGCTGAAAATCCTAAAAAACAAATTCTATGAATATTGTAAAAGTGCACAAGGAGAAGTAATACCCAATGGAAATACATTGGTATGCAAGCTGCCTGATAATACTGTTATGGAATTAGATCTGAAGAATATAAAGTTAAAAATGGAGTATAAATTTGTGGCAAATAATATTGAGGAAATAAAGAAGATTCTAGGTTTATAAATTATTCTTCTATAATCTTTATTATTCCAAGTCTTTCTTTTTCTTTTAATAACTTTTTATATTCTTCTATAAATTTTTTATTTAATTCGTCTAGATAATCAGGATCCACTATCTTTAGAACATTTTTTAAATCTTCTTTACCTTCCTTTATAATATGCCATATAGTTATTGGAACTTTCCATCTTTCAGATATCTCTTCTCCAAGCCCCCCATAGCATATAGCAGTTAAGTATCCTGGTTTGGAGTATCCAAAAAATCTAGTTTTAAACAAAGGGGTTCCGCCCTGAGCTAGGCAAGCTCTTATCCATTGTTTAATATATTGATTGTCTACAGGTATTGCCTCTTCCTTTTTAAGTTTTTTATAAACATTAGAGAAATCTAATATTACCATAAAAAATAATAAAAATATTTAGGAAATTAGATAGCCCTTAAAGCTTCTTCTATTTTAGCTTTGTTTTCTTGTAATAGTCTAGCTACTTCTTCAGGAGTATATGATGTTATATCTCTAGTTAATATCTCTGTAAATATCTTTCTTGTACATACTTTATATGCTTTCTTTCTTCTAGTCCAGTTTTCTCCTCCTCCTCCAAAATTTCCTTCAATTAAATCACCACAGAATTCTCCAACTTTCTTTATTACTTTCTGCTGTGGTGTTAGTTCTCTAAATTCTGGACCTTTCTTTCCATATACAATAAACAAAGATTTGTGCTTTCTTCCTCCTAAATCTGGCCCTACTTTTACTCTATTGTCTGGTGTTCTCAAAATCATATAAAGCCTCAAGCCATATGGGTTCTTTTGGGTAGCCATAATACTTTAACTTGTATTTTTATTAAAAGTCTTGTTCAACTTGAGTTGACCAAGCAATATATCAAATATAAACTTATAATTTTGGTAGAAAGGACAATCTGGAGATAAGCATCTATGAGAGCAATTGGAAGCATAAGGGCAGTTGATAACTATAATATTTCCTTTTGTTCTTAGAACTATAGTGCCATTAAAACCAATTCCTATAAATTCTTTTAATTGGTACATGGGTTTTTTGTCAGAATTAACTTTTTCAACAAGGTTTAGAGATATTAACTTTTTGAGAGATTTTATAACAGCATACTTTGAAAATTTGTTATTAAGTTTTTTAATAATCTCCTTAAGGGAAAGACCTTTTTCTTCTTCATATAAAATATTTAAAATAGCAAGATCGAGTTGGGTTATAGTAAATTTGCCTTGTGGGTATTCAGTCATATTTTGTCAAATCTTTTGAAGGATCTACCCATAGTTTGCATAAGCCATTGTTCTCTAGCTTTAGCCATAGGGAGATCATAGAAGGATTCTACATTATGTTCCCTTAAGATATTATAGGCAGTTTTTGTTAATTTTACTAATACTCTTTTAACCTTTTTCCCCCTTTTACTTAGAACATCTACATATTTTGTATCGACTAGTCCTGTTTCTTTTAATATATGAACACGAGTGATAGTGTTTGGCCCTAGAACTCTACATAATTCACTCAACAAACAAGCTCCTCCCTTTATTCTTAGGTATTCAAGGACCTCGTATTTGGAAACCATTTCTAAACCCTTAGTGGTTGCTAGATTAAACTAAGAGACTGATGTAAGAGACAGATCTAAGCCAGTAGTAAGACCTGCTTGCTGCTTACTTTTCGTATAAACATCTACTACCTTTTTTATAATATTCATAAATCCTATTTTTCCATATTCCGAGATCATAATATATTATATACTATTATATAATTTAAAGTTATAGCCTATCCCAAGTACTAAATAGATTTGAAATCAAATCCTATAAAATCAGCAAGTTCATATATTTCTTTTACATCTTCTTCAGTTACCTCTTTTCTTCCATTTAACAAAGCATTTGCGCATGCTAACT